>ENA-UAPG01000459-UAPG01000459.1-human-gut-metagenome-genome-assembly--contig:-NODE-459-length-13236-cov-10.735225_pt1 | contig 13236 bp, 11 predicted proteins | sample MGYA00243478_ERZ654573 | MGnify/ENA primary metagenome ERZ654573 (study PRJEB26926, sample SAMN06164711) | human gut metagenome | biome: ENVO:00009003; feature: ENVO:2100002; material: ENVO:00002003... | reverse complement strand
TGTGTATAAGAGACAGGTGTATATCTGTGGCCGCTCGACGTTCCAGAACCTGTGAGCTAGCCAATAACTACGACTAAGACGTTCGCCAGCGGGCTCACGCCTAAGTCTGCGTAATTGGCGGATCTCACAGAACCTTCCACTTAACCTCGCTGCCACAGATATACACCCCGCCGCCCCTCCCGGTACCTCCCCTCATCCCTGGTGTTCTCAGGCGGATGGGTTTGAGGCAGACGGAATCCAGGAGGAAAGTGCTTGAGAGAGATGAGCTTGAGGCATAAGGGCTTGAGGTAGAAAAGGCATGAGACGGATAGGCATGAGACGGAAGGGCTTGAAGCGGAAAGTGCTTGAGGCAGAAAGTGCTTGAGACGGATAGGCATGAGACGGAGAGCATTGGGGTAGAAAGTGCTTGAGGTGAAAGTGCTTGAGGCGGATAGGCTTGAGATGGACAGGATTGGGGCAGAAGGGCTTAAGGCAGAATGGATTAAGGGGGGAATGTGATTTGGTTACATAAGAGGGGGAAATGGAAAAAATGTGGGAAAGGGTATTGACATTTGGAACTGTAACTAATATAATTTCAGTATGAACTGTAACAGAGAAGATAACAATATGGAGGTTTATTATGAGAAAACGGAGACAGTATTGGATGGCAATGGCGGTGACGGCTGTAGTGGCGGCTGGGGTGCTGGCTGGTTGTGGGGATAAAGAGGATGAAGGGGGGAAGGTTGAGACACAGACAGAAGAGAGTGTGAAAAGCCAGAAGGAGGAGAGTGTAGCCTCCGGCAGTGCTGCAGAGGAGAGTGCAGAGACGAAAGAAGTGCAGGAGGGGAAGGATGACAGTCAGGGAGAGGGACAGAAGGCGGACGTAGAGAGCGGCAGCCAGGATGGACAGCAGGCAGAAGCGCAGGATGAGGGCGCTGGGGATGCGGTGGAGAAGAATGATGTTTTTGGGGAGTTTCAGACTAAGACACTGGATGGGGAGGATGTGGACCAGGAATTGTTTGGTAAGTCGGATCTGACCATGGTGAATATCTGGGGGACTTTCTGCGGGCCTTGTATCAGGGAAATGCCGGATCTTGGGGAACTGAGCCGGGAATATGCGGATAAAGGATTTCAGATGGTGGGGATCATCAGTGATGTGAGTAAACCGGGGGATGAGACGGCGCTTGAGATCGTGGAGTCAACAGAAGCTGATTATACACATCTTGTGATACCGAAGGATGCGAATATGCAGTATAGGATCTTGAAAAATGCGCAGGTTGTACCCACAACGATTTTCCTGGATAAGGATGGTAACCAGATTGGAGATACTTACCCGGGAGCAAAGAGTAAGAAGCAGTGGACAGCTATTATAGATGAGATGCTTGGGAAGGTGTCAAATGAGTAGGAAGAAAGCGGCAGTGATCAGAGGCCTGCTTCTTGTCACGGCGGCGGCCTTTATTCTGTTTGGGGTGAGCCGCGGGGAAGCGGATACAGTGCTTACAAAAGCGATCAATATATGTCTGGAGTGTATAGGAATTGGTTAATATCTGGCAGAAGATCCAGAACAGGCTGCGGCTGATTGTGCAGGTGGGATTTACGGCACTGACCAACGGCTATGTTTTGGGATTTATCAAAGGAAGAATTTATAAAGGCCCCACCAAGGCACTGTGTGTGCCGGGGCTGAATTGCTACTCCTGTCCGGGAGCACTTGGGGCCTGTCCCATTGGCTCTCTGCAGGCAGTGCTGGGGAGTCGGAATTATCGGTTTTCCTTTTATATTATCGGATTTCTGATTTTTATCGGTTCCCTGATCGGAAGATTTGTGTGCGGCTGGCTTTGCCCGTTTGGGCTGATTCAGGATCTGCTTTATAAGATACCGTTTCTTAAAAAGAGAAAGAATCTGCCGGGGCACAGGTGGCTTATATGGCTGAAATATGTGATATTAGTGGTATTTGTGATACTGCTGCCTATGTTTTATGTGGATATTATCGGGCAGGGAAGTCCTTGGTTCTGCCAGTTTATCTGTCCCAGCGGGACACTGACCGCAGGTATTCCCCTGGTGCTTTTAAATAAGGATCTGCAGGGGGCAATCGGATTTCTGTTTGCCTGGAAGGTGGCAATCCTGGTGGTGATCGTGCTCCTTTCCCTTATGGTATACAGGCCGTTTTGTAAGTATCTGTGTCCTTTGGGCGCGGTCTATGGTCTGTTTAATCCGATTGCTCTGTACCGATATCAGGTGGATGAATCTAAGTGCAACCGGTGCGGGAGCTGTCAGAGGGCCTGTAAGATGGATATCCGTGTGTGGGAGAATCCCAACAGCAGGGAGTGTATCCGCTGCGGCGACTGCATCAGGAGTTGTAAACGCGGTGCTATATGCACAAGCATGAAAAAGAACAGGAGTGAGGTTGAGAAAAATGACAAGTGAATTTGCAATTGCAGTACATGCGCTGGTTTATCTGAACCATAAACAGGAGACCCTGGCAAGTGAGGAGCTGGCAAAGAATGTCTGTACCAATCCGGCGCGCATCCGTAAGGTTATGGCAAAGCTGAAAAAGAAGAATCTTATCGCCACCAAAGAAGGACAGAATGGTGGGTACCATACTTCTATGGAAGCCGGGGATGTGGATCTTGCCATGATTTATGACGCATTGGAGACAGAGGCTGTGTGCGCGTCCTGGAAGTCCGGGAATCCGGATATGGAATGTATGGTAGCTTCCGGGATGGCTGATATTATGGATGATATTTATGGCGAGCTGAATGAAGTTTGCAGGGAAAAACTCAGTAAAATAACCATAGAGGATATAGATAAAAGGATTTTCCACAGAGAGGAAAGGTAAAGAGATATGAAAAAATATGATGCAGTGATCATCGGATTTGGCAAAGGCGGCAAAACACTGGCAGGCAAGCTGGCAGGACAGGGTAAAAAGGTGGCAATGATCGAGAAGGACGCGGGCATGTACGGCGGAACCTGTATCAATGTGGGGTGTATCCCGTCAAAATCCCTGATCAGAAGCTCCGGGCTGGCTTTTAATAAGAAAGAAGCATCACCGGAAGAGAGGACTGCGGATTATGAGGCGGCCATTGATGAAAAGAGAAGGCTTACCTCCATGCTCCGGGAAAAGAATTTCAGGAAGCTGGATGACCTGGAAAATGTGGATGTATATAACGGAATTGCATCGTTTGTCTCCAACACAGTTGTGGAGGTGAAGATGGCTGAGGAAACCTTTGAAATCAAGGGGGAGAAAATCTTTATCAACGCAGGAGGAACCCCTGTGATCCCGCCGATCAAAGGGCTGGAAGGTAATCCCTTTGTACATACCAGCGCAGAACTGATGGACTTAAGAGACTATCCAAAGCGCCTTGTGATCGTGGGAGGCGGTTATATTGGCCTGGAGTTTGCTTCCATGTATTCAGGATTTGGAACAAAAGTGACGGTTCTGCAGGATGGAGAAGTGCTGATCCCAAGAGAAGACAGGGATATCGCGGGGGCTATTCAGGGTGTGCTGGAAAACCGCGGTGTGACCTTTAAGCTGGGAGCCGGAATCCATGAGATCGCACAGGCAGACGGCCATGCCCTGGTGAAGCTGACGTTCAAAGGACAGGAGGAGATCCTGGAGGCAGATGCTGTGCTGATCGCAACTGGAAGAAAACCCAACACGGAAGGTCTGCACGCGGAGCGGGCAGGGGTAGAGCTTAACAGCAGAGGGGCAGTGGTTGTGGATGACAATCTGAAGACAACGGCTGATAATATCTGGGCCATGGGAGATGTGCACGGCGGGCTGCAGTTTACTTATACTTCCCTGGATGATTTCAGGATCATCTGGTCCCAGATGAACGGCGGCAGCTATGCACTCTCCAGGAGAAAGGCGGTTCCTTACAGTGTGTTTATCTCTCCCTCCTATTCCCGCGTGGGAATGAATGAGACAGAGGCCAGGAAGGCAGAGATACCGGTGAAGATCGCAGTACTTCCGGCAGCGGCTATCCCCAAAGCACAGGTCTTGAAGAATCCCCAGGGCATGTTAAAGGCAGTGATCCATGAGGAAACAGGACAGATACTGGGAGCTATGCTTCTCTGTGAGGAATCCTACGAGATGATCAACACTATAAAACTGGCAATGGACTTAGGCGCTCCTTATCAGGTGCTGCGTGACCAGATTTATACCCATCCAACCATGAGCGAGGCGTTCAACGACCTGTTTGCTGTCTGATGAAAAAAGAATTGCTATTTTTCCTGTTTCTGTTATAATAAATTCATTGCTTTACATTCATAAAGGGAAACAGGGGAAACAGCATGAAAGACAAGAGAGATTTTGGATATAATATCGTCCTTATCGGATTTATGGGAGCGGGAAAATCCACAATTGCGCGTACACTGAGTGAAAGGTACGGCCTGGAAGTAGTGGAGATGGACCAGCTTATCTCCGAAAGAGAGAAGATGAGCATACCGGAAATTTTTGAGACTCACGGTGAGGAATATTTCCGCAATCTGGAGACAGAACTTTTGATCGAGCTGCAGGACAGGAAAAACGTAGTGGTATCCTGCGGAGGCGGGGTACCCATGCGGGAGTGTAATGTGGCAGAGATGAAAAAGAACGGCAGAGTGGTACTGTTGTCCGCCTCTGCGGAGGTGATCCTGGAACGGGTAAAAGATAGTCATGACCGTCCCGTCATAGAAGGCAACAAGACAGTTGCGTACATCCGTTCGCTTATGGAAAAACGCAGAGAAAAATACATGGCAGCAGCGGATTTTATTGTCAATACGGACAAAAAAAGTGCGGAAGAAATCTGTAGGGAACTGGTGGAAAAATTGGAAGAAAGTAACAAAAATATGGAATAATGTTACGTGAAAAAACGGCATTTTGCAGTAAAAAAACCTGCAAAATGCTGTTTTTTTGCCTTCTTAAGGAGTCTTCAGAAAATGTTTTGTTGCCTTTTCGTTAAATTTATAGTATTATAAGTGGGAATTATCGTAACTAAGCAGCGGGTCTGCGCATTTATTGTGCTGACCGTAAGAATGCGTTTTACAGACAGGCACAAATTCCATTGCCAAAGGCAGTTTTCATGCATTTTTGTCTGTGATTGTGAAGGCACTGAACCGTTACGGATGATCGTGGCCGGCTGACAAAGTAAAATGCAGATGGCTGCGAATTATGAAGAAGAGAAGGTGATAAACCTTGATAAAAGAGAACCAGAAGCATTTTAACCGTCTGCAGGTGGTGATTGATGCTTTTGTGATTGCGCTCTCTTATTTTCTGGCTTGGGTCATTAAGTTTTATGTACCTTTCCTGAACGACAATGTAGGAAGATTACCTTTCCGGGTCTATATGTCAGCGCTGCTGTTCATTGTGCCCGGATATTTGATATTAAATTATGCATTTAACATGTATACGCCTAAGCGTATACAGGGAAGAAGGCTGGAACTTTCCAATATCATTAAGGCCAATACCATTGGGATGTTTCTGTTTGTCGGGGCCTTATATCTGGTTAAGCAGATTGATTTTTCCCGTCATGTTATTGTCATTTTTTATGTGGTCAATATTTTTCTGGAGACTGTGTCCAGGAACCTTATAAGGCTGGGGCTGCGTCAGATGCGCTCCAAGGGATATAACCAGAAGCATGTTCTGCTGGTGGGCTACAGCCGTGCCGCTGAGGAATATATCGACCGTATTCTTGCCAATCCCCAGTGGGGATATAAGGTGAGAGGGATTCTGGATGACCATATTGAGGCGGGAACCGAGTATAAGGGGATCAAAGTGCTGGGAAGGATTGCCAATCTGATGGTGATCCTGCCGCAGAACCACTTAGATGAGATTGCCATCACTTTGGGACTGAATGAGTATTACCGTCTGGAACAGATTGTGGCGCTCTGTGAAAAATCAGGAGTGCACACAAAATTTATACCGGATTATAACCGCATTATCCCCACAAAACCCTATACAGAGGACATTCTGGGACTGCCGGTTATCAATATCCGATATGTGCCCCTATCCAATACCTTCAATGCCCTGATAAAGCGCATTATGGATTTGGGAGGCGCGCTGGCCGCAATTGTATTATTTTCACCGGTTATGCTTTTCTCGGTGATCATGATAAAAATCACATCTCCCGGGCCGCTTATTTATAAGCAGGAGAGGGTGGGTCTGCACAACCGGAATTTTATGATGTACAAATTCCGCTCCATGGATGTGCAGCCGCCGGAAGAGGAGAAAAAAGCCTGGACCGTTAAGGATGACCCGAGAGTCACCAATTTCGGCAAATTTATGAGAAAAACAAGTATCGACGAACTGCCTCAGCTTTTCAATGTACTGCGCGGAGAGATGAGTCTGGTTGGTCCCAGACCGGAGCGTCCGTTTTTTGTGGAAAAGTTCCGGGAAGAGATACCCAGATACATGATCAAGCATCAGGTACGCCCAGGACTTACGGGATGGGCTCAGGTGAATGGATACAGGGGAAACACCTCCATCCGCAAGCGAATTGAGTATGACCTGTATTACATTGAGAACTGGACCATAGGGCTTGATATCAAGATACTGTTTCTCACAGTTTTTAAGGGCTTTGTAAACAAAAACGCTTATTAGTAAATAAGGGGAAGTGAAATGGCAAAAAAGAACAAAAGCGTCAGAAGACGCAGAAAAAGAAGAGTGCTTTTTGGTATTGAACTGTTTGTGCTGCTGATCCTGGTGGGCGGACTCTTCATATACGCTAAGGTTAACGAAAAGATGAATAAGCTGGATCTTGACAACAACAACTCGGAAGAAGCAAGCCAGGTTGAGGTCAATGAGGACGTGATCGGTAGCAAAACGCTGAAGGGATTTACCAACATTGCTTTGTTCGGTGTGGATAATAGAGAAGAAAATGTAAAATCAGGACAGAGTGATACGACCATTATTGCCAGTATCAACAATGATACAAAAGAAGTGAAGCTGGTTTCTCTTTACAGGGATACCTATGTGAATATTGGCAATGACGTCTATACCAGATGTAATGCCGCGTATAATACCGGCGGTCCGACCCAGGCAATGTCTATGATAAATACAAACCTGGATTTGAATATTACTAATTATGTTGCCGTGAATTTTAAAGCGTTGGCTACTGCAATTGACTGTCTGGGCGGTCTTGATGTGGATATGACCTATGTTGAGATCAAGAACATGAATGATTACTGTGTGGAGACGGCAAAAGTGACAGGTATGGATTATGAACCTATTGAAATGCCGGAGTACCCTGGTGATGATAAACAGGAGTCAGAGATTATAGGCACTTATCACCTGAATGGTGTCCAGGCAACATCATACTGCCGTATCCGCTATACCAGCGGCTGGGATATGAAGCGTACCGAACGTCAGCGATACATCATTTCTCTTATTGTAGAAAAGGCAAAAAAAGCAAGTCTGTCCACATTGAACGATATTATGGACGAGGTATTTCCAATGATCGCCACTGATTTCAGTAAGAGCGATCTGATAAAGCTTGGCATGGGCATCCTGTCTTACAAGCTGGGAGAAACCAGCGGATTTCCCACCAGTAACATGATGGGAGAGGAAGTGAAACGCAGTCCTGTAGGTGAAGATTATGTGATACCTACAACTTTGGAGACAAACGTTAAAGCACTGCATCAGTTCCTTTTTGGAGAAGAAAGCTATGAACCTTCTGAGACAGTAAAACAGAGAAGTGACTATATTGCAGGCTTTTCAGGATTCGGAAATTCTTATGTTTCAGATGAGCAGAAAGCATTTATATCAGAACGGGCCTCCACTTATGACGGGTCTGCGCTCAAGCAGTCAAGCAAAAGCGGTTCTGTCGGCTCCGGTGATACGGATGACAGCGGTTCCGGTGGCTATAGCGATTCTTCTGATTACATCGACAGCGGCTCTTCCGACTACAGCGACAGCGGCTCTTCCGACTACAGTGACAGCGGTTCTTCCGACTACAGCGACAGCGGTTCTTCCGATTACAGTGACAGCGGTTCCTCCGACTACAGTGACGGCGGATCATCCGATTACAACAGCGGAGATGATTACGATGATTCCGGCGATAATTATGACAATGGTTATGATGACAGCCAGGATAACGGATACAGCGGCGGTGGTTCAGGAGATTCCGGTGACAATGGAACCGGAAGCGGCGAGTATGAAGATTATGAATAAAAAATAAGAAAAGCGGCAGGGGATGTTGTGTGTATAACACAGCATCCCTTGTGCCATATCAAGGAGGGATCCAATGGATTCTTATACAGTGACAGTGATCATACCGGTATACAAACCGGATGAAAAGTTCAGGAAGCTGATGAAAGGGCTGAAGAGGCAGACCTATCCCATAAAAGAAATCCTGATCATGAATACAGAAGAAGAATTCTGGAAAGATGCCTGGATACAGGGGATGGAAAATGTCCGGGTGGAACACTTAAAAAAAGAAGAATTTGACCACGGCGGAACAAGGGCCAGGGCGGCGGCTGTGAGCACAGGCAATATACTGGTCTTTTTTACACAGGATGCAGTGCCTGCGGATGAACATGTGGTGGAAGAACTGGTAAAAGCTTTCCATGATCCCAAGGTGGGGGCAGCTTACGGCAGACAGCTTGCAGACAAAGACTGCCGTATCATTGAAAAGTACACACGTTCCTTTAATTATCCGGCGAAGAGCAGCGTCAAGAGTAAAGACGACCTGCCGAATCTGGGGATCAAAACCTTTTTCTGCTCCAACGTCTGTGCAGCATACAGAAGGAGTATTTATGAAAAAATGGGAGGGTTTATCACACACACCATTTTTAATGAGGATATGATTTTTGCGGGCAGACTGATTTTGGAAGGTTACTGTGTGGCATATGAGGCGGAGGCCAAGGTCATTCATTCCCACAATTATGGGTGTATGCAGCAGTTTAGACGAAACTTTGATCTGGCTGTATCTCAGGCGGACCATCCGGAAGTTTTTGCAGGTATCCGTTCTGAAAGTGAGGGCATCCGCCTGGTAAAAAAGACGGCAGGGTACCTTTTCAAAATACACAGACCCTGGCTCATAGCGGAGCTGGTGGTGAAGAGCGGCTTTAAATTTCTGGGTTACCGCATGGGAAAATCCTACCGCCGTCTGCCTAGATCCGTTATAAATTTTTGTACTATGAACGCTTCTTACTGGACATCAACACAATAATCTGCTAAAATAGGCCATGTTTCATGGATAGAAAGACAAACACACCGGATGATAAGACAAAGATAGAAAGACCGATCCGGTTACATGGAGGAAATGATTATGTGTGGAATAGTTGGTTATATCGGAGAAGAACAGGCAGCACCCATTTTGCTGGAAGGCCTGGAGAAACTGGAATACAGAGGATACGATTCCGCGGGAATCGCTGTCTATAATGGAACATCCATTGAGATGATGAAGTCCATGGGAAGGCTGAAGATCCTGGATGAGCTTACCCACGGCGGAGCAACTCTGCCGGGTACCGTGGGGATCGGGCATACCAGATGGGCAACGCACGGTTCACCTTCCGATGCCAATGCCCATCCCCATTTCAATAAAGAGCAGACCATTGTTGTAGTACATAATGGGATCATCGAGAACTATATGAAACTGAAGAAGAAACTGGAGGCAAAAGGTTATGAATTTGTGTCTGAGACAGATACAGAGGTGATAGCCCATCTTCTGGATTATTATTACAAGGGAGATCCGCTGGAGACCATCGCCAAGATCATGCACCGTATGGAAGGCTCTTACGCACTGGGCATTATGTTCAAAGACCAGCCGGATAAACTTTACGCAGTGAGAAAAGACAGTCCTCTCATTGTGGGGAGGAGCAATGTGGGAAATTTGATCGCTTCCGATGTGCCGGCAGTGCTGAAATATACAAGAGATGTGTATTTTATTGAGAATGAAGAGATTGTCTGCATGACAAAAGACAACATCACCTTCTACAATATTGACGAGGAGGAACTGGAGAAAGAGCCTACTACCATTGAATGGGACATTGACGCGGCAGAAAAAGGCGGCTATGAGTTTTTCATGCTCAAAGAGATGTATGAACAGCCCCAGGCAGTCGGTGATACCCTGAATCCCCGGATCAAGGACGGCAATGTAGTGATTGAAGAACTGGGCATGTCTGATGACGAGATCCGCAGCATCCGTAAGATATACATGATCGCCTGCGGTTCCGCTTACCATACCTGCGTATCAGCAAAATATGTGTTTGAAGGTCTGGCGAGAATTCCGGTTGAGGTAGACCTGGCAAGTGAATTCCGTTACCGCCATCCCATCTATGAGCCGGATACCCTGGCGATCATCGTGAGCCAGTCAGGGGAAACCGCAGATTCCTTGGCCGCTCTGCGTGAGGCAAAAGAACACGGGATCAAGGTGCTGGGGATTGTCAATGTGGTGGGAAGCTCCATTGCCAGGGAAGCAGACAATGTAATGTACACTTGGGCAGGACCCGAGATCGCGGTTGCCACCACCAAGGCATACAGTACCCAGCTCATCGCCCATTATCTGCTGGCGCTGAAATTTGCCAAAGCCAGAGGAGAGATTGATGATACACAGATGGCGGAGATGGTGGAGGATTTGAAGAAGCTTCCCGGACAGATTGAAATGCTGCTGGAGAACAAGAAAAGGATCCAGAAATTTGCCAACCGATATCTGGCTACAGAGCATGTGTTTTTCATCGGAAGGGGACTGGACTATGCCATTTCTCTGGAAGGTTCCTTGAAATTAAAGGAAATCTCCTATATCCATTCAGAGGCGTACGCAGCGGGCGAGCTAAAACACGGCACGATCTCCCTGATCGAGGAGGATACCCTTGTGACCGCAGTTGCCACCCAGGAAGAACTGTACAAGAAAACTCTCAGCAATATACAGGAAGTTAAGACAAGAGGCGCATTTGTGCTGGCAGTGACAAATGTGGGCAATACCGAAATTGAGAAAACTGCGGATTATGTGATCTATCTGCCAAAGACAAATAAATACTTTACCAATTCTCTGGCAGTGGTACCGCTTCAGCTTTTTGCATATTATGTGTCTCTCGGAAAAGGCCTGGACGTGGATAAGCCCAGAAACCTGGCTAAATCTGTGACTGTAGAATAGAATTTCATTTTTTCTTTGCTGTTTTATCACAATTTGAACACAAATGGCTGGTAAACTATGTTCAGAAAGATAAGAAATAAGAGAATTAAAGTAACGATTCTGCAGCCGAGCAAAATCCCAACGCCAAAGGCGGTTCCACAGGGATTTTTGTTCGTGACTGTGAAGAGATGGAACCGTTACAATTTAGCGATAGATAGCAGTGAAGGGAGAATGTATCATGAGTGAAGAATTCAAAGAAGGTATGAATGAGAACCGTGGTGTGGAGGAAGACAATACTTCCGGTATGGATACAACGGGCGGTGTAAACTTTACGATAAAAGATGCGGCAGATGTGAGGCCGTCAGAACCGGAGCAGGCAGCACCGGAACAGGCGGCACCGGAAACTTTGGATCAGGCGGCACCGGAAACTTTGGATCAGACAGCACCGGATTCTGCAGCAGCACCCGGAATGGAATCCCCAGTACGGGGCAGGGAGCCGGGGACACCGGCCTATGAAACCGGAGCAGCCATGTCAGAGGCAGCTGCAGCCAAAGAGCCGGATCATACGAATACAGACAGCGCCGGAGAAAAAGCAGAAGAACCTGCCGCAGCTCCCACACCGGAGAATCCTGTCTATGCCCGTTCCTACAAGGGTGAACCGAAAAAGGAAGAGTGGTATGAGAAGGAGAGGAAGAAAAATTATGATTCCTACAAATTTTCATCCCCCATTCCTCCGGAGAATAATAAAAAAGAGAGGCCCCGGAGATCGCAGGGCGGAATCGGAAAGAAGCTGGGGACAGCAGCAGCCTGCGCAGCAGTTTTCGGTCTGGTTGCCGGTGTGGTCTTTCAGGCAACCAATTACGTGGGTGACAAAGTAAATCCAAAAGAAAATATAAAAATAGAGAACACGCAGACAACCGGTGATAACTCCGCAAAAGAAAACAACGCGATCAGCACCGGCAATACGGATTCCTCCGGGGCCACCGTTGCCCAGGTGGCTAAAAATGCCATGCCTTCTATTGTGTCCATTGTAGGAGTGAGTGTTCAGGAACTGCCTGATATCTATAAGTATTTCTATGGGGAGCAGGCACAGGAAGCAAAGAGCAGCGGTTCCGGTATCATTGTCAGCCAGAATGATACAGAACTTCTCATAGCCACCAACAATCATGTGGTGAGCGGTGCGGATTCCCTCACGGTATTCTTTACCAACCAGGACGGCAGCGCGGTTACAAGTTCCCAGGTGGAGAAAACCAGCAGCGAACAGGGAGAGGGCACAGAGGAGTCGGAAAACCCGGGCAGTGCGGTTGCAGCCCAGGTGAAGGGTACAGATGCGGACAATGACCTGGCGGTCATCTCTGTAAAGCTATCGGATATCCCTCAGGATATTCTGGAGGAGATCAAAGTGGCAACCATCGGTGACTCCGATGCTCTGGCTATGGGTGAGCAGGTGGTGGCCATCGGCAATGCACTCGGATACGGACAGTCTGTGACCAGCGGTTATGTGAGTGCCCTGAACCGTCATGTGAACTCTGAGAATGCCAACAGCACATTTATCCAGACCGATGCAGCCATCAACCCGGGCAACAGCGGCGGTGCGTTACTGAATATGAACGGGGAGCTGGTAGGCATTAACTCTGCCAAGATCGCATCCAACGAAGTGGAGGGAGTAGGATTCGCGATTCCTATTTCCAAGGCGGAACCCATCCTGGATGAACTGATGAGCAAGGAAACCAGATATAAAGTGGAAGACCAGGATAAAGCATCTTATCTTGGAATTACATGTACCGATGTAACATCTGAGGCCGTTCAGGTATACGGCATGCCGGTAGGTGTCTTTGTATACAGCCTGGAGGAGGACGGTCCTGCAGCACAGGCAGGTATCCAGAAGGGTGATGTGATCCTGAAGATTGACGGAACAACCCTGAACACCAGGGATGAACTGATCGAGAGACTGCAGTATTATGAAGCAGGGGAGAGCGTGGAGTTTGTCATCTCCCGTGCCCAGAACGGAGAGTACAAAGAGCAGACCATTACCGTGACCCTGGGTGCTAAAAAAGATGCCAAGACAACGGACAAAGCAGCTGACAAAGGAGAGGAACAATCCCGTTAAGGGTTAGAACAGCAGATAAAAGGTGTCTGCCTGTACATATAAGGGTACAGGCAGATGCCTTTTTCTGCGCAGTTCAGAGCTTGGAGGAGGTTTAAA
>ENA-UAPG01000450-UAPG01000450.1-human-gut-metagenome-genome-assembly--contig:-NODE-450-length-13394-cov-15.309693_pt1 | contig 13394 bp, 13 predicted proteins | sample MGYA00243478_ERZ654573 | MGnify/ENA primary metagenome ERZ654573 (study PRJEB26926, sample SAMN06164711) | human gut metagenome | biome: ENVO:00009003; feature: ENVO:2100002; material: ENVO:00002003... | reverse complement strand
GATACTGAGGGATCATATCTATGTCACTGAGAGGAAAAACCTCACTGTATCTGACAAAGAAATCCGGATCCAGTCCTACTACAAGAAGCAGATTTTCTGCATCCCATATGGCCACCGGATAATCATTGAGATACCACCTGCTGAATTTTGCGATCTCTGTATTACTGTAGGATCGGGCAAAATTCTCAGGAAGTCTCCATTCCCAGACTGCCTGTCCGTTTTTATCAAGTCCCATGCACCATTGAAGATCCGAGTTTTCCAGTTCCTGAATCCCCTTTTCTCCCAGCATCCACTGACCATTTTCCTGAAAAAGCTCTCTGCTTATGGTTTCCAATGTGCTTCTGCGGAAATCCTGCCTTCTGGAGATCTCCATTTTCTGGTATCCCCAGGCAAAAAAAGCAATCAAATTACTGAGCAGGATCACACAGATGATGGCTCCCGCTGTAAGGGAATACCGTCTGATGATCCGAAAAAGACTTCTCATATGCGCCCTCCCTTATCCGCTGCCAGACGGTATCCCAGTCCCCGTGCAGTCAGAAGCCACTGAGGATGGGAGGGATCCTCCTCGATCTTTTCCCTCAAATGCCGGATATGAACCATCAGCGTATTCTCATACCCGTAGTATCCGTCTCCCCAGGCAGCATTGCACAATGCATCAAAGGTTACAATCTTTCCCCTGTTCTCATTAAGCTTCTGCAAAAGGACCAGCTCCTTAGCTGTAAAAGCAGTTTCTTCCCCTCTGTACCGGACCACTCCATAATCAAAAAGGATTTCACGCTCTCCCAGACATAACCGATTCTTCTCTCTGTTGTCCTGATACTCCTGCCGATAGCTTCTTTTCAAAATAGCGCCTACCCTCAGCACCAGTTCCGGAGGAAGAAAAGGCTTGGTGATATAGTCGTCTGCCCCTAGCCCCAGTCCGAAAAGACGGTCTCTGTCTTCATCCTTTGCAGAAAGAAATAAAATAGGAATATCTGACTGCTCTCTCAGTTTCTGGAACAGGCGAAATCCGTCTCCGTCCGGAAGCATCACATCCAGAACTGCCATATCCGGTTTTTCTATCCGGAATGTTTCCAAAGCTTCACGGACACATCCTGCCTTTACAATATTCTTATAACCACTTTGCTTCAATATATCTTCGATCATTTCCAGCAGTTCCAGGTTATCGTCCACCAGCATGATCTTATGTTCATATAATCCCATAAAAGCCTCCAGATCTTACATCTTCAGTTCCTTTTTCTAATTATAATTTATTTTTTGTTTTATTCCAACTGGGCCTGGAAAAAGTTAAGGTAAAAATAAGGTACAGTTAAGCCTCTCCTAAGCCTGATCTTTTATACTTGTTTCAGATCAGAAAAGAATTTAAGGAGGTAACTGATATGGGACCTGTGATTGTTACAGATTCTCTCACAAAAAAATATAAGACAAAGGCTGTAGTAGACCAGATTGATCTCCGCATACCGGGCGGAAGCATTTACGGCTTTCTCGGACCTAACGGCGCCGGAAAGTCTACTACTCTGAAAATGCTTCTGGGGCTGGTAAAGCCAACGGAAGGGCATATTCAGATCTTTGGAAAAGAGATAAATTCCAAAAACCGTTTAACAATACTTTCTGAAACAGGGTCACTGATCGAAGCGCCTGCATATTACGGTCATTTAAGCGGAAAAGAAAACCTTCAGATCGTCTGCACCTTAAAAAATGTGCCGGAAAAAGAAATCCAGCGCGTGCTCCACATTGTCCGCATGGAAGAGCAGCAGAACAAAAAGGTAAGTCAGTATTCTCTTGGAATGAAGCAGCGCCTTGGACTTGCAGCTGCTCTTCTTGGAAATCCAAAAATCCTTCTGCTGGATGAACCCACAAACGGACTGGATCCTGCCGGGATACAGGAAATGCGGGAACTGATCTGTTCTCTTCCTGCTTCTTTTGGAATCACAGTTCTGATTTCCAGCCATCTTCTTTCTGAAATGGATCAGATGGCAACTCATGTAGGAATCATCAATCAGGGACAGCTGATCTTTCAGGACAGCTTAAACGTCCTTCATGAACACAGCCGTGGAAGGCTTTACCTGCACACATCTGATGATCAGGCAGCTCTCCTGCTGCTGAAAAATTCCGGTATTTCTGCACAGTGGAGGGATGGGCGTCTCAGCCTGAAGCTTATGGATGACAGCAGGATCATGCGCGCAGTGGCTCTTCTGGTAAACTCCGGAATCGGGATTCTTCGTCTGGAAGAACAGCAGATGAGTCTGGAAGATATCTTTCTTCAGCTTACAGGAAAGCAGGTGAGTTTATGACAGAATACTTATTGTCACAGATACGTGCAGAACACCAAAAAGTAAAGCATACAAAAGCGCTTCTTGTTCCTCTTGGCTTTCTGGGTTTTTATTTTCTGTGGACCATGTGGCAGATCAGTTCTATGAAGCCAGACGAATTCCTGACCGGGTATCCCATGCTGTTTTATCAGCTGCCTGTCATGAATGCGATTCTCCTTCCATTGATGATCTCTGTGACCGCCAGCAGGATCTGTGATATGGAAGTCAAAGGAGACACGCTGAAGCTTCTCTATACCGTACAAAAACCAGGCAGTTTTTTTGACTGTAAATATCTGAACGGCTTCCGGTATCTGGTATTTTTCACCTTTGGGCAGGGACTGCTGATCCTTTTTTTCGGCAGTATCAAAAAATTTGGCGGCTTCCGGGCAGGCGATTTTTTTCTTTATCTCCTCACCGTCCTTACAGTCAGTGCAGTGATCCTGATAATCCAGCAGACATTGTCTCTTCTTTCAGAAAATCAGCTTTTCCCTCTGGGAATCGGAATCGCCGGAAGTTTTCTTGGTCTTTTTTCCATGTTTTTCCCTGCACCTGTGGCAAGATTCGTGCTCTGGGGGTACTATGCAGTTTTTTCTACTGTGGGGATGGACTGGAACAAGAACACAAGGATCATCCATTATTACGAAATTTCTTTTCCAGTCCGTAAATTTATCCTGTTTCTGGCTTTCGGAATTTTTATTTTCCTGCTGTGCCGGACTGTTTTTACAAAAAAGGAGGTATAGATCATGCTGACCCGATGTATTCGTGCAGAAAAACTGAAGCTGCGTCACTCTCTGATTTTTCCTGCCTGTATTCTGATCCCGATTATTCCCGCTGTTATGGGAACCTTTAATTATATGCAGAACCTGGGAATCCTGAAATCCCAGTGGTACTCTCTTTGGACGCAGCATACACTGTTTTATGCCAGCTTCTTCTTTGCGCCGCTGATCGGTCTGTACTGTTCTTATATCTGGAGACTGGAACACCGGCATAATAACTGGAATAAAATCATGACAGCCCCGGTTCCTGTCTCGGATCTGTTCTTTGGAAAGCTGGTATGGATCCTGCTTATTACCCTTATGACTCAGCTGTGGACCGGAATCCTTTATCTGATCAGCGGCAAGCTTGCCGGTCTTCCGGGAGTCTGCCCTCCGGAAATCATAATCTGGATTTTAAGAGGAACTCTGGGCGCCGTACCTATCTGCTGTCTCCAGTTATTTCTCTCTATGAAAATTCGGAGCTTTTCCATACCGGTGGGAATCGGACTGATCGGAAGCGTCCTGGGCGTATTATTTAATAATGAAGGTATCGGTATTTTCTGGCCGTACAGTCTCATGCTTCTGGGTATGAATTCCAATGGTACCAAAGACACTGTTTTAAAGAATTTCCTTCCGTTTTTTATATCTGTAGCTGCTTTTTCTGTATTCTTCTGTCTGGCTGCCATATGGAATCTGAAACATAAGGATATAAAAGCTTAAAATAAAAGCATCTCCCCTCTTGACAGATACTGATATTTCTTCTAATATATAAGGACAGTAAAGCTTACGTTCGTCTGTATACCAGTCATTATCTTATTATATAAGGGCTTGTACTGGTTTCGACGGGGGCTTTGAAGTTGGGGAAGCCATCCGCAGACTCCTGGACTGCGTACCAACCGGGAAACTAAATATAAACGCAAACGAACAGTACGCGTTAGCAGCCTAATTGCTGCTCGTCAGCCCTGATGCACTCACACATCAGGAATCTGGCGTCGACTATGTGAGAAACCTTGCCGGGTAAGCTTTGCCCCGGCAGATGTATCATGAAGCTACTGAAGTGGTAAGCCTGTCGGTGGGCGTGCCGCCAAGGGAATGTTAAATCAGCGACTGTGATGGGAGATGCCGCAAGGGATAGGCTTTCGGACAGGGGTTCGATTCCCCTCAGGTCCATTAAGAAAACCCGGTAGGTACAGGATATTCCTGTATTTACCGGGTTTTTATTATAATCTGACGCTACATGAAGTTTGCAAAAACTGAAGCGCCTACCACAGTACACAGACCACATACTACAATGGCCAGACTGCTCATGGCACCTTCTACCTCACCCATTTCCATTGCTTTGGCTGTTCCTATTGCATGGGCAGCTGTTCCAATGGCCAGTCCTCTGGACACAGCGTGACGGATACGAAAGAGCTTACACACCGCTTCTGCTATAATATTTCCCAGAACTCCGGTGATGATGATCGTCGCCACAGAAATGGTCACATACCCTCCCAGTTCTTCAGAAACTCCCATACCGATGGCTGTTGTGATAGATTTCGGAAGAAGAGTTACATATTCCCTGTGGCTGAGTCCAAAAGCCATAGCCATGGCCAAAATACTGCCCAGACTTGCCAGCACACCGGACAAAATTCCAGCCAGAATGGCAACTATATTTTTTTTGAGAACATCCAACTGTATATACAGAGGAATAGCAAGACACACCGTAGCAGGAGTCAGAAGATAGCTTAAATACTGTGCGCTTGCATTATAACTTTCATAGTCCACGCGGAAAAGAACCAGTATACCGATCACCAGAAGAATTGAGATCAGAAGAGGATTCAGAATCGGCAGTTTCCACTTTTTTCGGGCAGCCAGGCCGATCTCATAGGCCAAAAGGCTGATCACAACCCCCAGCGTAGCTGAATTAAGCACTATATTTTCCATTTTCCTTCTCTCCCTTCTTATTTTCTTTCGCTTCTTTTTTCTCTTTCCGATCCATCATAAAATCTGTCACCTTTCCGGTCACAAACATTACGATAAGTGTTGTTGCTGCTGTAATCACCAGAAGCGGAACCAGAAATCCCTGCAGTTTTCCCCAGGATGCCATCAGCCCTACTCCTGCCGGAATAAACATCAAAGGCATGATCTCAATAAAAAATTCACCTACATCCTTTACCTGTTCTACCTTGATCACTTTTGCAAAAAGCAGGATAAACATCAAAAGAAGCCCATAAATACTCCCCGGAATCGGCAGCGGAAGAAAATATTTTAACAGTTCTCCTGCACAGGTAACCCCCAAAATGATTCCAAATTGCCTCATATACTTCATTTTTTTCCTCCAGATATCATTTAGTGCTTTTATAAATAGTTTTAATACTGTGCTGTACAATAACGTTTTTCATTATATCACGGAATAAATTTTTTATACAAGAGAAAAACTGACTGATATCCTGTAATTTCTTTATATAAAAACCGTAATTATGCCTAATTGGTCTGACCAGTCATTATCTCACAAAAAAATCTGATTTCCCATGAATATTGTTTTGAATTCCTTTCATTTTTTTATGGTTTCCTGACCGTTTCCATGGTACAATAGGTATATTGTTACTTTATGGAGGAAATTGAATATGAAAAAAGGAAACTGGAAGGCACTCCTTCCAATCGCAGTGTTTCTGGTCATGTATCTGGGACTGGGGATTCTCTTTGAATATGTATTGAAGATCCCTATGGGATTTTACAACATCCCTATCGTAGTTTCATTCCTGACCGCTCTTCTGGTTGCATGTATCCAGAACCCCAAGCTGAGCTTTGACGAAAAACTTGCAGTTATGGCTCAGGGTGTCGGCGATAAAAACATCGTTACCATGATCCTGATCTTTATGGTTGCAGGTATCTTTGTAGGTGTCGTTGGACGAGAAAGTGCAGAAAGTGTTGCCTACTTCCTGCTGTCTATTATCCCGGCCCGCTTTGCAGTGATCGTGCTTTTTGTGGTAAGCTGTTTTGTATCTCTTGCCATGGGTACTTCCGTGGGCACCATCACACTGATCACCCCCATTGCTCTTGCAGTATCCACCGGCTCCGGCTTTTCTGCACCGCTATGTATCGGTGCTGTTATGGGCGGCGCCATGTTTGGAGATAATCTTTCCTTTATCTCTGATACAACAATTGCGGCATGTAACGGACAGGGCTGTGCAATGAAGGATAAATTCCGTGCAAACTTCAAAATTGCCCTTCCGGCTGCTCTGGTTACCCTGGTGATTATTTTTATCCGCACATCCGGCGGTGCAGACAGCGCTGCTATCATCAAGGATTACAACCTGATCCGTATCGTCCCGTATATTCTTGTTCTGGTGGGAGGGATCATTGGAATCAATGTATTTGTAGTTCTCCTGATCGGAATCCTTTCCGGTTCTGTGATCGTGCTTGCTACAGGTGCTACTCCTGCGACCGAGCTTCTTGCAAATATGGGAACCGGCGCTGCAGGTATGTATGAGACAACCATGGTAGCAATCCTTGTTTCTGCAATCTGTGCTCTGATCCAGAAATATGACGGATTTACTGCTCTTCTGAACTTCATCCGCCGTATCTTTAAAACCCAAAAAGGCGGCAAGCTTGGAATGGGACTTCTGGTAGGCGCAATGGATATTGCCACTGCAAATAATACGGTTGCTATTGTTATGGCCAATCCGATTGCAAAAGAAATGGCTGAAGAATATGACGTGACTCCTCAGACAACAGCTTCTATCCTGGACACCTTTTCCTGTGTATTCCAGGGAGTCATCCCTTATGGTGCCCAGATGCTGATCGCTATTTCCACAGCTGCCGAGCTTGGATTCGAGCTTTCCGCATTTGACATCATGCCGAATCTGTACTATCCATACATACTTCTGATCAGTGCTCTGTTCTATATGTTCCTTGCACCAAAGAAGAAAACAAAATAAAATACAGGCTGACGGCAGATCCGCAAAAAGGACTGCCTGTCAGCCTGCTTTTTATTTACAATTATTTATTCCCCCATATCCTCTGCACATTTTTTCAGTTTTTCACGGATAGGAAGATGATAGGGACATCTCTTTTCACACTCTCCGCAGCCAACGCATGCTGATGCTTTTACTGCCAGCGTACTATATCTGTCTTTTGCCCAGTCAGCAAGATTATATCTCTGAAGATATCCTGCAAACAGAAATACGCTTGGGATATTGATGCCTACCGTACATGGCGCACAGTAATTACAACGGCGGCAAAAATCTGTTCCCAGCTGCTTCTTTACATCTTCTATTTTCTTCAGTTCTTCCTCTGTAAGAGATTTCTCATCCTCACATGCCTGAATATTTTCATCAAGTTCTCCCGCTTCTGCCATCCCCGGGATCACGACTGTAACATTTTTATTTGCACAGATATAACGCAGTGCGAGAGAGGCATCTTCAATAGCTCCTCCTGCAAGAGGTTTCATAGCTATAAAACCAACATTTTTTTCTGTGCATTTACGTATCAGATCTTCTCCCTGGTTTTCTACAATATTATACGGGAACATGATTGTTTCCACCCATTCCAGTTCCAGAGCTCTCTCAAACACCTGAACAGAATGGCATGTCAGCCCTATATGCCCAATCTTTCCAGCTTCTCTTGCTTCCATCAAAGCTTCCAGCGCCCCATCTTTTCCAGTCACCTGATCCAGCTGCTCCATGCTTGGATTATGAACCTGATAAAGTTCAATGTGATCCGTACGAAGATTACGAAGACTGGTTTCGATATCTGCTGCCATAGCTTCTTTTGTTCTTGCCATGGATTTAGTAGCCACTACAAATTTATCTCTGATTCCCTCCATAGCATATCCCAGATATTCTTCACTGACTGTATATCCTCTTGCGGTATCAATATAATTGATTCCTTTATCTGCCATTTCATGCAGAAGCTTTCTGGTTCCCTCTGCATCAATTCTCTGGATCGGAATTCCGCCAAACCCCATTCTTGAAATGGTAAGCCCTGTTTTACCTAATTTTCTGTATTCCATAAAATCTCTCCTTCTGTTTTATACGTTTTATGCTGTTGGAAAGCCAGCACAGCATATGGTACTTTCTTACCGCATAAAGAATACCGCCGGCAGATACCGGCGGTATAAATTGCTGAACTAAATCAAACTCTGGACAGATATTCACCTGTTCTTGTATCGATTTTTAATTTGTCTCCCTGATTTACAAACAGAGGAACCTGAACCTGTGCTCCGGTTTCAACGATTGCCGGTTTGGTAGCGCCCTGAGCAGTATTTCCTGCAAATCCCGGTTCTGTTTCAGTAACCTCCAGCTCTACGAAGAGAGGCGGCTCGATTGCAAATACGTTTCCGTTATGGGAACAGATTTTAACAATCTCGTTTTCCTTAACAAATTTCAGAGAATCTCCAACCTGGTCTGCGGTAAGAGCGATCTGATCGTAGGTTTCTACGTTCATGAAGTTGTAAAGCTCTCCGTCATTATACAGATAGCTCATATCCACACGCTCAATACGTGCCTGCGGGAACTTCTCTGTAGGACGGAAAGATTTTTCCAGTACAGCTCCTGTAATTACGTTTTTATATTTTGTTCTGACAAATGCAGCGCCCTTTCCAGGTTTTACATGCTGAAATTCAACAATCTGACATACATTTCCCTCAATTTCAAGTGTGATACCGTTTTTGAAATCACCTGCTGAAATCATAGTTAAATCCTCCTTCTAGTAATCTTCACTACTCAACATTCTATAATACCATAACAGTTTTTTCAACTGTTTTTTTCATAAGCTGCCAATTTTTCCTCAATTTCCTTTACAAGCTCTTCAAAAGGCTTCTCTCCGGTAATCACCTGGATATCTGCAAACTTCTGATATACCGGATCTCTCTGCTTTAGAAGTTTTTTTATTTTTTCATCTCTGTCATCTCCGTCCAGCAGAGGATCTTTTCTGGAACCTTCCAGCCTCTTTTTCAGCGTTTCCAGAGATCCCTTCAAATATACAACTGTTCCCAGTTCCTTCAGATATTTCTGGTTCTGTTCCTGAAGGGGCAGACCCGATCCCAGAGAAAGAACTTTCTTTTCTTTATCATTGATCAGTTCTTTCAGAGCCATTGTCTCCAAAGCGCGGAAAAAAGGTTCTCCGAATTTTTCAAATATCTCTCTGACAGACAAATTCATTTTTTTAACAATCAGTTTTTCAAGATCTACAAAAGGCAGTCCCAAATCTCTGGAAAGCTGTTTGCCTACTCTCGTCTTACCTGAACCCATAAACCCGATGATCACCACATGGTTCATAAAGTTCCCTCCTCTTTCCTGTAAAAATAAAGTACGATTCTCTCCAGATATCGTTTCAAAACGATCTGAATCTCTTCTTTCGGATGGATCGGCTTTACAAGAATATTGCGGATGCCAGTTCTTTTGGCACCGTATATATCTGTAAACAGCTGATCACCGATAAAAACTGTGTTGGAACAGTCCGTCCCCAGCAGTTCCATGGCTTTTTTATAATTCCCCACTGCCGGTTTATGCGCATTTTCTATAAAGTGCTCCCCAATCTTCTCATTAAAGGAAGCAACTCTCTGGATCTGATTATTTGATAAAAAGCAGCTTTTGAATCCGATTTTTCGAAGACGCTCAAAAAGTTCTATTGCCCGTTCATCCGCCGGCGCCCCGTGGGGCACCAGCGTATTGTCAATATCGAACAGAAGACCTCTGTATCCTTCCTCGTATAGCTTCTCATAGTCCACTGCATAAGCAGATTCCAGATATTCATCCGGGAAAAAACATCGAAACATTTTTCTCTCCTGCAATTATTATTTTCAGCGCTGATCAAGGGGAATATACTCTGCCGGTGCCAGCACATTCTTGTAGGCCGGACGAATGATCTTGTCTGTATTGATCAGCTCTTCCATACGATGAGCACTCCATCCTACAATACGTGCAACTGCAAACATCGGAGTATAAAGTTCCAGAGGAAGATCCAGCATACTGTACACAAATCCACTGTAAAAGTCTACATTAGCGCTGACACCCTTGTAGATTTTTCTCTCCTCTGCAATAACTTCCGGAGCCATTTTTTCTACCATAGAATACAGATTGTAATCTTTCATGCGGCCCTTTTCCTTTGCAAGACTTTCAACAAAGCCTTTAAGAACCTCTGCTCTCGGATCTGATACTGAATAAATCGCATGTCCCATACCATAGATCAGACCTCTTCTGTCGAAGGCTTCTTTGTGAAGAAGACGTTTCAGATAATTGCGTACCTCATCTTCGTCTTCCCAGTCATGGACTTCCTTTTTCATATCGTCAAACATCCGGATAACTTTAATATTCGCACCGCCATGCTTCGGTCCTTTCAAGGAACCAAGAGCTGCAGCAATGGCTGAATATGTATCTGTTCCGGAAGAAGACACCACATGGGTGGTGAAAGTAGAGTTGTTTCCACCGCCATGCTCCATATGAAGGATCAAAGCAAGATCCAGTATCTTTGCCTCCAGATCTGTATATTTTTTATCCGGTCTCAGGATCCGCAGAATATTTTCTGCTGTAGAAAGCTCTTTTTTCGGATTATGGATATAAAGGCTTTTTCCTCTGATATAATGGTTGTATGCCTGATATCCGTATACAGATAAAAGCGGAAATACACTGATAAGATTTAAACATTGACGCAGAACATTCGGAAGGGAAATATCATCCGGATTGTTGTCGTAAGAATAAAGAGTCAGTACGCTTCTGGAAAGTGCGTTCATAATATCTCTTCCCGGTGCTTTCATTACAACATCACGCACAAAATTTCGCGGAAGAGTACGCTGATTGGCAAGAAGCTGTTTAAAATCTTCCAGCTGTTTTTTATCCGGCAGTTTACCGAACAGAAGAAGATATGTAGTTTCTTCAAAACCGAAACGGTCGTCCCTTACAAAGCCAGCTGTCAGATCTTTAATATTATATCCTCTGTAGTACAGACTTCCTGCACAGGGAACTTCTTTTCCATCCACTACCTTCACTGCCTGGACGTTTGACACCTGAGTCAGACCTGCCAGCACACCTTTACCATTAATATCACGAAGACCTCGCTTCACGTCATACTTCCCATAAAGCGACAGATCTATACTGGTATGATCCTTACACAATTCCGTCAGTTTCTCAATTTCCGGTGTTACTTTCATGTTAAATCCTGTCATACATAATATCTCCTTTCAACTTGCACTTTTATCCGATCAAGGTCCCTCCTCATCCCTTTCTCTTAGCTGTCTTCACATATTTTCTGTTCCAACATTAGATATAGTATAGCATTTTTTTTAATTCTGGTCTACATAATTAAACGGTTTCTCTTCAATCCCGGTGAATTTACCGAAAAATTTCACAAGAAACTGCTGTTTTCGCCTTTAAATTTTTATTTTTTCGGCAGTAATTTTTTTTAATGGCCGTCTTGTATACTCTACCACTTTAGTGTATAATAGTTGCAGCACTGAGAAATCTCAGTCAATAGAAGAAATGGGAAAAAATGGATGAGGAGGAAATTATTATGTCCTACACACAAGAAGTATACGAAAGAGTCGTAGCACAAAATCCGGGCGAGCCGGAATTCCATCAGGCAGTAAAAGAAGTGCTTGATTCCCTGAAAGTAGTCATTGACAAAAATGAAGAAGAATACCGCAGACTTTCTATTCTGGAGCGCCTTGTTGAACCGGAAAGAATCATCTCCTTCCGTGTTCCGTGGGTAGATGACAACGGTAAAGTACAGGTAAACAAAGGATACCGCGTGCAGTTCAACAGTGCCATCGGACCGTACAAAGGCGGACTCCGCTTCCATCCGTCTGTTAACCAGAGCATCCTGAAATTTCTGGGCTTTGAGCAGATTTTTAAGAACTCTCTCACCGGTCTTCCTATTGGCGGCGGCAAAGGTGGTTCTAACTTTGACCCCAAGGGAAAATCTGACAGAGAAGTTATGGCATTCTGCCAGAGTTTTATGACTGAGCTTTGCAAATACATTGGAGCAGACACAGATGTACCTGCCGGAGATATCGGAGTTGGCGGAAGAGAGATCGGCTATCTGTTCGGACAGTACAAACGTATCCGCGATCTCTATGAAGGAGTTTTAACCGGAAAAGGTCTTACCTACGGAGGTTCTCTTGTACGTACACAGGCTACCGGTTATGGTGTTGTATATATTCTCAACGAACTTCTTAATTCACACAGCGATCAGCTTGCAGGCAAGACTGTGATCGTTACCGGTTCCGGAAATGTAGCGATCTACGCAGTAGAAAAAGCTACACAGCTTGGTGCAAAGGTTGTTGCAATGTGCGATTCCAACGGATATATCTACGATCCGGAAGGCATTAAACTTGATATTGTCAAAGATATCAAAGAAGTAAAACGAGGACGTATCAAAGAATATGCAGACCGTGTAGAGGGAGCTGTCTTTACAGAAGGCGTCGGCATCTGGAACATCAAATGCGATATTTATCTTCCATGCGCAACACAGAATGAACTTGGTCTTGACGCTGTAAAGACCCTGATTGCCAACGGCTGTAAATACATTGTTGAGGGAGCTAACATGCCCACCACTATGGAGGCAACTGAGTATGCAATGGAGAACGGCGTTCTCTTCCTTCCTGGAAAAGCTGCCAATGCCGGCGGTGTTGCTACCTCTGCTCTTGAAATGAGCCAGAACTCCATGAGACTTTCCTGGTCCGAAGAAGAAGTAGATCAGAAGCTTCAGGGTATTATGAAAGATATCTACAAAAAGATCGATGATGCCGCACAGCGCTATGATATGAAAGATAACTTTGTAGTAGGCGCAAATATTGCCGGTTTTGAAAAAGTAGTAGAAGCTATGAAGGCTCAGGGAATTGTTTGATCCTCCTGTTAAAAACATGCAGAACGACGCTGTGGAAGTTTATTTCTTTCACAGCGTCATCTTTTATATATCAGGAACCAAGAAAATTTTTCATACTTTTCAGGGCATTTTTCTCCAGACGGCTTACCTGAGCCTGAGAAATCCCCACTTCTTCTGCTACTTCCATCTGTGTCTTTCCTTCATAGAAACGCATTTCTATAATATTGCGCTCCCTGTCAGAAAGTCTCTGCATGGCTTCCCGAAGAGAAAGATTTTCAATCCATTTTTCCTCCCTGTTTTTTTTATCACTGATCTGATCCATCACATAAAGAGTATCCCCGCCTTCTGTATACACTGGTTCAAAAAGACTGACCGGATTCTGGATGGCATCCATAGCATAAACGATCATCTCCTTGTCAATTCCTGTTTCTTCTGCAATCTCTGCAATCGTAGGTTCCCTTTGATGTTCCTTTGTGTAGCTTTCTCTTGTATAGATTGCTTTATATGCAATATCCCGTAA
>ENA-UAPG01000431-UAPG01000431.1-human-gut-metagenome-genome-assembly--contig:-NODE-431-length-13664-cov-14.643471_pt1 | contig 13664 bp, 9 predicted proteins | sample MGYA00243478_ERZ654573 | MGnify/ENA primary metagenome ERZ654573 (study PRJEB26926, sample SAMN06164711) | human gut metagenome | biome: ENVO:00009003; feature: ENVO:2100002; material: ENVO:00002003... | reverse complement strand
TATATTTATTTGGAGCTTGTTTTCATTTTATATATGTCTTTATGATTATTGGTAATAATCAACAGACGGATTTCTTTTCTGTTGTTTTCCGTGGCTGTTAATCTAATTCCGTTTTCAGAGGTTACTTCTATCATGAAGATTATCATTTTGACAAAATTACGGAAATTGGATTATTAATACAATACCAAATTTAATTAAAAGCAATATGGACGAATTGAATATAACAAACACTAGGCAAAACTCATAGACGAACGAATAGCCGTTTGTCACAACATTTCTTCAGTCTTGTTTTTGATCTTTTTCGCAATCTTGGCAATGTCTTGCACTGACGGTATCAGCAATTCTCACAGAATCCTGTTATCCAGATAAGTAAAGACCAAGGAGCTACGATAAAACGTAGCCCTTTTCTTTATTGTCCGAATGGAGCATTTGCCCCATTCGTTTATTCTAGACAGGGACGCACGCCATGACCTGCACTTTTGCTGAAACGGTCTAATGGCCATACCCAATAATTAGTATAGAGAGTAAGATTATGGGCATAGTTAGAATGGGTAGACGTTGCTGACCAAGTATGTCCCAGCGAACCTACTGCCGATAGGTGTCCTCCTGATGATATTCGTTCTCCCGTCATAGGGAAGAAAATTGTTCCTCCAGTCTTGTTTGGTCCGCAATAGAAGTTCCATCCTGGAAGGCTACTATTCCATTCTCCGTTATATTTAGCAACAGTATTGGTGACGTTTTCCCCTGTTGTGGTGAATCCTGTAAAGGTATTGCTTGGTGGCATCGCGAAACCCACTGGGCAAGGGTCGTATACGGTTTTTGTCACCGGATTGTCGTTGTAGACGTTGCTATTAGTGTTGTTATCTGCATTCCATAAATTGAAGTACGTATTGTCTCCCCCGATTTCTTTTTGCATCACATCGGGCTTGCGAATGTAGTTTTTGATACACTCGTTGCCAAACGGGAATGACTCTACTGCATGGTTGGCTGTTGAAGCAATTCCTGCTGCGTTATACCATGTTTTATTTTTGTAAGCATAACCGCTGGATGGGCGCAAAGGGTCTTTGCGTCCCCATTCGTAAAAAGTACAGTTCCCTTGGGTAGAAGTAGTTGAGCGCATTTGGTTGACAGTAATAAGGCGCGTTTGCCCGTGGGCAATGAATTGTACCTGGCAGCTTCGGGCTGCATAATTGATGACTTCTCCTTCGCACCAGCCCAAATGAATAGGCATGAGGTCGTGGGACACATTTTGATGGTTGGTTACCTTGATGGTATGGTATATATTCTCGTCCGTAATCCAAATGTGCCAAGACCAAAGAATTGTGTTTTGACTATCTTTAATGGCTATAAGCGCGTTTCCCTGTCGGATATTTTCTTTGTCTACCTTGAAAGAAATCGTACCACCGTTGGTTCCGCTATTATACTTAATGTCGGTTACCAGCGAAGGGGCATCCTGCCAAACCAGTTCGGCTTTTACGGGGACGCAATCTGTATTTTTAGCGATATAAGGGTCGGTTATGCCATTGCCAAGATGATTAATGAACGGGTTCAACGTCCCCTGTATGGAAGCCTTAGACGTGTATGCCGCGTAATTGACCTGTCCATTATTGATGGCATTGCCGTATACCAAAGGGAAAGAATACGTGCCCGGTGCATTTACGACGTAACAGTTTGCCGTGTTTTCCACGTCTGCCGCACCCGTACTGTTCGACAGATTGTAAGGAACGGCTTTAGAACCTTTCTCTGCTGTTGCACGAAGGGCTGTCGTATGTACACTTTGGGATACACCGGTTTGTGGAGTAACTTCAGCGTTAAAGGAAGTGGCAGTTTCGCTTCCCGTTCCCCTTGAGGTAAACTCGGTGAGCCAGCCGGGTTTGGTGCTACTCCATGTCTTTCCGTTGTTGGTCGAGTATTGGGTGGTCCACTCCACTGGCTCTATAATCCCCTGATTGTTTTTTCGGTAGCTGGTAACACTGTACGATTGCGTGCCACCCAAATAATTAAAGTTTAAGGTTTCGGAGGAGACTGTCAGTATGTATTGCCAATTAATCGAGGTACTTGATAGTTGGTAAGTTACCGTTTTTCCCATCTGCCATACGCTTTTTCCGATACGTCCGGTAAGGATGTTGTCAGTTACTCCATCGTTGAATACCACTTCGATTACTGCATTGTCTGGCAAAGTTTGCGGAATCATCATGAAAGTTTGCTCCGGAGCGGTGATTGCTGTGTTTGGAGTTCCCGAAGTCGGTTGATTCAGTGTTTGCGAGAAGTTTTTCGGATTGCTAACATGACTCCACGTGTCAGTTTCGAAGTTATAAACTCCTGTCGAGTTCATACCTTTAAGTGTAACGCTTTTTACAGTGCCTGCTTTCATATCGCTGCCGCATACGAATTTTACTGCCGTCAAAGCATGGCGGAACCTCAGATTAACAGCCGTATTGGTTCCACCGTTGATTTCTTCCGAAGCTGCCACCAGTAAATCTTGTTGCTCCGCTACATTGTCTGGAATCGTACAGGTTACAGTCGGCGTTCCAGCGATTTGTCCGGAGAGTTGATAGGCATTGTTATTTTGAGGCGCATAGGCAAAGAATTTCAGTTTATAAGCATTGCCGGGCCAATAATGTGTAGAAGCGGGAAGCCATGAACTGCCTGTTTTACTAACCGTAACATCATACATGTAATTCGGCTTCTGCGTATTGTTCCAACTGCCGGTATACGCATAAGCAGATATGCCGAACGCATCGTACATATTATTCGAGGTGACAGGAATAGAACGGGTAGCCGGAACGCTGTCGGAAGAGAAGGGAGACGCTATACTGTCTGCATAAAGTGTATGCAGGTAAAATGGGGTTCCACTGTTCGACTGTAAGGTAGATACTGTTGAGCGTGTCTCTGCTCTACGTTCGTTTTGGTCAAAAGAAATCCAAGTGTTTTGAATCTCCGTATGAAAGCTGATACGGTTTTCCAAACGAGGCTGTTGTACTTCATCGGTACAAGAAGTCGTAAGAATGAATATTGCTAATAATCCTTGAGCGATTGGATGGTGTATAAGTCTATGATTTGCCATATATTAATATTTTATTTTGCGCAAAGTTAAGTCTTAAGAAGTGTTTTGGAAACGATTCTGAATGTACTTTTTATGGACTTATATACTTGAATTACAGAGATATTATTTGTTTAAACAATGTACATCCTTGACTGTTTTTCATGTCAATCTATCCTTTTAAAGGGTTTTATGGAGGAAAGAATAAAAAAAGGCAAAGGTATTTTTATCCTCTGCCTTTTCGTTCTTAGTATTTAAAGCTCAGGTTAATGGAAAGTTAAAGCTCAGGTTGTTTTTACATGTCTGTCAGAACTTCTACAGTTTCCCAGTCTTCTACCGTAATGCTGAATTTGATAGGACCTCCTAAAATGTCCTCACCACCGGTTCCGGGAGTTTCATCGGTATTCGAATTTCCGCCAGGATTTTCCGGATTTGGATCAACTTTACCGGCACCACCGCCGTCAGAACAGAAAGTCAAGTTATAAACATACTTTTTGCCCGGTTCCCATTGATTAATAGTCTTAGTATTGATTGCCACGGCTGAATAAGCATACTTGCCGGTTTTGGGGTCATCGGCAGTAGGAGCAGGATAAATCAATGTTTCACCGGCTTCGCTTAAATTAGAAATACGGCAGAGAACGGCAAGGTAAGCACCCTGTTTGTTGATTTCAGCATCGGGGTCGTTCTTTACTGCGTTCCACGCAGTAATCTGTTGCGGGATAACCATGAAATTGTTTTCACCAAACATGACAGACTGAAACTCGGTAGAGTTCAGCACCACAGCTTTCGTTCCGTTGCTGTAATAAGCCTTTGAAGGAATGTTCAAATCTGTCTGATTACTCCAGTTATTGATTGGCAATTTGGTATTATCGAGAGTAGATTCCGGGAAAGTAAGAGTGGCTTTCGTTGCCATGTTTACCAGTTTTACTCCGATAATCTCAACTTTAACGGAGTTTGCCTTTTCATTCTTGGCTTTTACCTCGATTTGTGACAAGGCGTGCTTGAATGTCAAAGGTACAGGACTACTGTTATAATTATCTTTCGTACCGGTATTGTAAGCCACCAGCAAGTCTTTGTGTTCGGTTACGTTGCCTGCTGGAGTGAAATCAGTAATCGTTTTGGCATCTTTGGTAATAGAAACCCTACCTTTTCCGGCAGCAGGACCATTGGCGTATGCGTAGAATTTCAATGCATAGTTCGGCCAATAGTAAGTTTCCGCAGTGTTCCACTCACTGCCACTTTTTGTTACAGTAGTAGCAAATTCTGTTCCGGCATCCTTAATGGCTGTTACTTTGAAAGTAGACAAAGAGGCGGTAGTTTCCTGATTAGTACGAGTAGCGATGTCAATCAGTGTGCGGAAAGAGATAGTGCCTCCGGTGTTTACATCCACAATTTCGTCGTTGGAGCAAGCTGCCAACATCGTATAGGCAATTGCCATGCTTAAAATAAAGTTTTTCTTCATATAAATTATAATTAGTGATTAATGGTGTTAGTTTATTATGTACTTATTACATAGATATATCTATTTCTACCGTACTCCATTCGTCTACGTCAGGATTGAATCCTCCACCGTTGTCTATGGGTTTGGGGAGGGGAAGCCCGTCAAGCAGGATGTGTACATTGGCAGGGTCGGGAGAGTTGTGTATCTTCTCGGTTACATCATACGTAAAACTGTATTTCTTCCCGTCGTTCAGTATGGCATACACAGTAAGATACTGAGTGTTGGTCGATGTGGCCGGATAACCGAAAGTGTAGAAGTCTGCGTTTACAGTCGACCTGCTGTCGGATGTCATGTCGAACGGTAGAGTAGCCAGTTCCTCTGTCGGCAGGTTTGTTCCCAGCATAAAGCCGTCCGACATATTGGTAAGCGAGCCGAACAGTTCTCCCTCGGTGAGGTATTTCAGGTTTTCTACATTCTTGATTTCCACCGTGTAATGGCATACTATGGCTTTCGGATACAGCGTCAACGTCTGTTCCTTTGCCGAAGCTACTACTTCCACTTCTTCCATGCGGTCGCTCCACAGCTTGTCAGGCGTAAATTTTACCCGTTGCTCGCCAGTATTTCCGGCACGCGGAACCGGACGCGGGAAAGCTCCATCCGCCAGGTACGCTTTAATACTTTCATAGTGGTCGGTGTTTCTGAAAAGGATAAACTCCGTATCGTTGTTCATACACAGTGCGCGGTAACGCCCAACAGAGACAGTTATCTTTCCTTCCATGTGGTTTCCGAACTCATAGATCAGCGGCTCTTTCCCTGTTTCTGGGAAAAGGTAAAGGCGCATACTTGCGGGATGAGCCTCGGGAGCATATTTCCAATTGAATATCACTTGCATTTCTGTTGTGTGAGCATGAGCGAAACACAATTCTTTGTGCTCGCACGCCGTGACTAGGAATATTATGGTGATAAAGGTAAGAATGTGCGTGATTTTCATCGTTTTCCTCCTTTCTTTGCATTATAGTTTCCATTGCCAAGCAACCATACCAGCGACATTTCCGCTTTCGTCGGACCAAACCAACGGCGTTGTTTGGTTGCCTGCCATACATAGTGATTATCCGTAGGCAAATATTCGTAATACGTTCCTCCCCAATAACCCACACCGATCACGAAATCGAGGTTCAGCCGTTGCGTTATGGGTAATGAGTAGCCATATTCCAGTCCAGCACTGTAATTCATTTTCTCCCAAAGCGTACCGCCCGGTTTCCCGCCCATGTAGCCGTGTCCTCCGGTTTCGAAGTCATAGGTAAATACTTGTCCGTAGATGCCGATATGGTGCCCGTTCAACGGACTACCTTCGGTTGTCCGGTTGAAGTATTTCCGTATAGCCAGTTCGCCACCGTAGATACGCCAGTAGTAGTGACGACTGTTGCGGTTCCACCATGCGTACATCCAGTTTCCGCCCACAGAGAAGCCTTTGGCCACATAAAATTCTACACCGATATTTGGTACAAGAAGGGCATCGTAAAGCAAATTAGTTTTAACAGCCATGTAGAATGGAGAGCACACTTGTGGCTCCGTCTCTAAAACGATGGTACTGTCTTTTTCCGTTGCGTAGGAGGGAGGAGTGGTACATTCTGCCGTTACGATTTCCGTATCACCCTCGTCTTTGATTTCCTCTTGTGGCGTTTCGCAAACATATTCCACTTCTATCAGCGAGTGTCGCAGTTCGGGGAAGAAATGTTGTTCCATGTAGCGCCAGCAGTTTCCTTGCCGGAGAGTCATCAGTTGCTTTTTCCTGCCGTCAACCACGATGCCGTTTTTCACCACCCATTCGGGCGTATGATACAGAATCTGTAACACCTCTTCTTTATAAGGCATGTCGGAACACTCTACTTTGGCTTGCAGAGTCGCCCAATCGATGCCTCTGTGAGTTTTCGTAACCACAGCCGATTGTTCGGCAGGCAGTCGTAAACCGAGGTAATCGCTGATGGCATTGGTTCTTTTTTTCGATAAAACTTTATTAAATGAGGTATTCCCTTCGGGAGAAGCACCAGATGTGATGTGTAATCGGTTTAAGCGATATGTGCTGTCGGCTGACAGTGTGTAAAGAAACTCCAATAGCTTGCCCATACGATTCCGGTTATCCTGATATGTGGAATCGAACCGGGATATTCCCTGTCGGTAATAAATTTCTACGGTCAGTGTGTCGGTAGGCTGAGTATCATTTGCCCACGAAACAAGACTCCCGGCGGACAGTATGTACAACAATATTCTTCTTTTTAATTTTGTCATAGAAATGAATTAACTGTCATTCTGTTTTTGGATGCAAAATTAGGTATAATATTCGATGTGTTCTCTTTTGTACAATGTACATCTGTGTTTGTGTAATCTGTTGATTTATAGGAGTAAATTGTTTTTTGCTAATGTACAAGATGGAACGAATATAATTGAAACGGGCGGCTCCTTATTTCTATTCGGAAAACTGGGTAACGGATGTGGTAGTTTTCGATAACTTATCTCATAGCGTATCCCGGTTCTTGCGGATGCGTTTTTGGAGTATAAAAACCGCCTGCAAATACGAGAATTACGGCGGCTTTAGGGATAAAATGAGTCGTTGGTATCTTCAAATAATCGTCCGTTTCCGTAACGGGTAAAAGACAAGACTATAAATGAAATAGATATTTCATGGAAGGCAATGGCAGAGCCATCAAAAAGAACGATTGGAATATTTAGAGGACCTCATATCTGTCGGGTACAAGGTCTTTAATTATGAATTGTTAAAATGAGAGCAAATCACAACGAAACATGTGCTGTTATGGCAACAGGAGTGTTGTTTCCAATGTTTCAAATGTTCTGTACTCTATAATAGAAAAATTCTGCATACATAATTGATATTCTCATTACTTATGTATGCAGAATCTTATGCACACCACACATCTAAACTATTAAACGTATTTGTGGCATTACAGAGATGCACTGTATCTGATCAATACATATCCGCCTACTATCTGCATTGCCATTCCCGGCAGGCCGATGCGGAAATCCTGTACAGCTTGGAAGAAGCTGCCAACCATGGCCCATTCGCCTAAAGTACCTGCTATCTGATAGAACAGTACAACAGCCAATAAGATAGGGAGGGAAATGCGGTTGAAACGGTGTGCTGCCCAACCGGCGGCTATTGCCAGCAATACGGACTTCAGCAAGATGGCGGGGAGTACTGCCGGAAGCGGCATTCCGAACAATAATGAATTGGCTATCGGGGAAAGAACTGCAGTCAGCAATCCCACTTTCCAGCCGAATTTATATGCGCCGATTAAGGTGAAGAAATAAATGGGCAACCATGTTATGCCGCCTTGCGGTATAAGGTGGAAAAGTTGGGGTAATGCCATATTGCCTGCAATGAACAATGCGGCTATCAAGTAAGTTTTTACGTTGCTGTAATCCAGCGAATAGAGTTTTACAGTTTTTGTTTCCATATTCTTATAGTTTAAAGAGTAATCATTTAGTTTAAAGAATAACCATTTTTTATGTTTACAAAGTTATAACTATTATTTCAAACAGATACGGTTTTGGCAACAGTAATGTCCGAATTAGTCAGAAGTTGATATTCACTCCGCCCATAAAAGTCGCTTTGGGCATCGGAAAACCGGCATTTATTTCGTAGCGCTGTGCCAACAGGTTTTCACCTCTTACGAAAATATCGGCATACCGGCATAAACGGTAATTGGCACGCAGGTTCCAGAGAACAAAACTTTCTTTTCTCTCTTTGCCTTTGTTCACGTTGGTGTATAGATCCTTTATATATTGCAGACCCGTCGAAACCCTCCAACGCCCTTGTGTGAAATCAGCCCCTGCATAGAGTTTATGACCGGGAGCGGCCACCACCGGATTCTCCATGTGCAGCCAGCTGTAATTGGCGTTTATCTGCCAGCAAGAAGTGATGCGGTAGCTGATATTGCTTTCAACGCCCCAATTCTCTATTTCACCCGTATTTATGTTTTTGGGTTTACCGTCGGTGGGAACGGTCATAATCATGTTGTCTCCGTCAATATAATAGAGATTTATGCCATAAAATAAAGCGCCGTCCAATGCCCGCTGTGAGAATGACAATTCGTAATTCATCAGGCTTTCCGCCCTTAAATCCGGGTTTTGCGGCGGGAACATATACATCTCGCGAATGGTGGGGTTGCGGAACCCCTTGCTCACCATTGCTTTCATCTCCGTCTGTTCGGGCAGGTGGAATGAGAGTCCTCCTTGCGGTATCCATTCCGTACCCACATGTGAGTGGTGGTCCACGCGGATACCTGCATTGAGAGACAACCAGTCGCCGAGATCCTGACGAAAGTCAACGTATCCGGCAAACTCATCCATTTGTTTGTCTACTCCCGGAATATGTTCGCCGGTAGCCACCATTTTGTTCCATGACTTGCCGCCGAAGTGTTGATAGTCGAAACCTACGGTGAGGCGGTTGCCGGCGAAGAGCGTTGCGCTTTGATACCATGACACGCCCAGCATCCTGTCTTTAGAGTTGAAGTGGGATTCCTGCGGTGTTCCGCCGGGATGATAGCCGTCATTGATTTTATGGCGTCCCCAGTTGTAGAAGAAGCTCAGGGCGCCGGAACTCTTTTCATAATGGTTTTCGAGGGCGAATGAAGCCATGCCGCGTGTGATGCGGGAGTCGTTGTCTATATATGGATTATCGGTTTCGCCCGGATTGGATGCCTTGAACCGGGTGATGTTTACGTCACCCCACACTTTCCAAGCGGCATTGAAATCATATCCCAGTTTGGCATGACCGCCGTACTGCTCGAATTCCATGTTCTCCCGATGCCCGTCGGTGCGGTTGTACGAGCCGGTAACGATACTGTTGAAACGCCCTTTTCTGATGCGGTTGGAGAGTTCCGTCTGCAATGTGTTGTACGAGCCGTAACCGATTTGCGCATTGGTCTTTATGCCGTCTTCCTGCATCTTACGGGTCACGATATTGATGACGCCTCCCATTGCATTGGAGCCGTACAGCACTGAAGCCGGGCCGCGAAGAACTTCCACCCGGTCGGTCAGCATCGTCTGGTAGGCATCGGCAATGGGGTGTCCCATTAGTCCCATATATTGAGGATGTCCGTCAATCAGTACCAGCAGACCAGCCGTAGGGCTTCCGCCGATGCCGCGCAGACTCATTCCGCCTGCTGCTCCGGTAGAGACGCCATACCCCATGATGCCGCGGCTTGTGGTGAACAGGCCGGGCACTTGTTCTGTCAGTACGGGCAGGACAGAGGGCTGGAAGCTCTGTTCCAGCACCTTGCGGTTGACTACGGAGATGGTCATCGGCAGATGTCGTACGTCCGTCTCGTTTCTTGTTCCCGTCACTACTACTTCATCTATGGTCAGGCTTCGGGCAACGCGCGTGCTGTCTTTGGCCGTTTGCGCCAATCCTGTCATAGCCCAAATGCCGGATACCGAAAGGAGTAATATTGCTTTTTTTCTCATCTGTACTACAACGTCTCCTGTTTCAGTTTTTCTACAAAGCTGTCTATTTCCCGTAGTTTCTTGGGAATATTGATGCTTTGCGGGCAGTGCGGGGTGCATTGGTCGCATCCGGTGCAATGGCTGGCCTGACGAAGTTTCGGTACGCTGCGGTCATAGCCGATGAGGAAGGCCCGGCGGGCTTCGCGGTAGTGCTCGTCCTGACTGCTTTTGGGGACATTGCCCTCATTGACGCATCGGTTGTAGTGCAGCAGAATGGCCGGGATGTCCAGTCCGTAGGGGCAAGGCATGCAATATTTGCAGTCGTTGCATGGAATGGTGGGGTAGGCGAGCATCATCTGCGCCGTATCTTCCAGCAGAGCCATTTCGGCTTCCGTACAAGGATCGAGAGGGGAGAAAGTGCGGAGGTTGTCCTGCAAATGCTCCATATACGTCATGCCGCTCAGTACTGTCAGCACATTGGGGAACGTTCCGGCAAAGCGGAAAGCCCAGGAAGCCGTACTGCTTTGCGGTCGGTGCTGTTTCAGACGTGCCACCAAGTGATCGTTCAGTTTGGAAAGACGTCCGCCCAATAGCGGTTCCATGATGATGGAGGGTATGCCGCGCTTTACGAGTTCTCCATACAGATATTCGGCGTTGACGTTGTTGCCCGAAGCATGTTTCCAGTCTGCATAGTTGAGCTGTATCTGTACGAAATCCCAGTGTATCCGGTCGTGCATGGCCAATATTTCGTCGAAGACATCCACCGTTCCATGATATGAGAATCCCAGATTGCGGATACGCCCGGCTTTACGCTCTTCCATTAGAAAATCAATCATGCCGTTGTCGATGTATCGCGCCCGGAAAGTCTTGATACCGCCGTTGCCGACGGAGTGCAGCAGATAATAATCGAGGTAGTCCACCTGCAAATCCTCAAATGATTTCCGATACATGGCGATTGAGTTTTCGCGGGTGTAGTTGGAGAAGTTTGACAGTTTGGTGGCTATCAGGAATTTCTCACGCGGATGGCGTTTCAGTGCTATGCCGGTTGATTTCTCCGACCAGCCCTGCACATATACGGGCGACGTATCGAAATAATTTACGCCATGGGCAATGGCATAGTCAACCAGTTCGTTGACGGTTTCCTGATCCACCTCATCGCCGTTTCCGTCTGCCCGTTTCCGGGTGGGCCAGCGCATGCAGCCGTAACCCAGTATGGATACGCGGTCGCCTGTTGTAGGGTTGGTGCGGTAGACCATTTTGTCGGTAGGTATCTCGCCTGATGCGGCCGATTCGCTGTCCGAACTGTTCTTTTGGCCGGAGCAACCGTACAATGCAGTTGCCGAAGCGAGTGTTCCTGCGCCGGCGAGTTTGAAGAAATCCCGGCGGTTTATTTTATTGTTGTTATTGTTCTTTTCCATAATTGATTATCATTGTTTATCACCCTATCATTTTATTACATCCTACACTGTCCTGTGCATGATATGCCCTTCCACATAGATAGCGCTGAACGGGCGTGACGGACAAAGATTCTCACATGCTCCGCAGCCGATGCAGCGCTCGGTGTTGACAACCGGTATTTTTCTGGATTCCGGGTTTTCGGGGTCTGAAGCTACCATTTGTATTGCGCCAACCGGACAATGACGGGCGCAGTTGCCACATTCCACATCGTCGGTGATGCAGATGCAATTTTCCTTTATCCATACGGCGTGCCCTATCTGAATGGCCGATTTATCGGCTTTCGTTATGGGGCGGATGGCGCCTGCCGGACACACTTCCGCACACTTGGTGCACTCAGGCCGGCAATAGCCGCGTTCGTAGGACATTTCCGGTTGCATCAGTCGTGTGAGGTCGGAGGAAGGACGCAGCACTTGGTTGGGACATACCGATACGCAGAGTTGGCAGGCCGTACAGTGTTGCGCAAAGTTGCGGGCGCTCATTGAGCCCGGAGGAGTGATGGCAGTGGCGCGTTCAGGTATTTTCTTTTCCTCGATGGCTGCCAATCCGCCGTCCACTTTTTTCTCTTGCGCCTTTAGGGCGGTTGTTGTGGCCAATATTGCCGTTGCGGAGAGAAAAGCGCGCCGGGAATCGTCGACCGGTTGGGCGGAAGCGGTTTCTTCTCCGGCAGATGTCCGGTGTGTGTGTGACTTATGGCGGCGGGTATAGGTGATAGCTCCCTGTTTGCATTTATCCAGACAGTCCATGCACGCTACGCAGCGGCTGTAATCTATTTCGTGGGCTTTGGAGTTGATGCAGGACGCCTTGCAGTTGCGGGCGCAAAGTCCGCAGCCGTTGCACTTCGTGGTGTCTATGACGGGTTTGAAGAGGGAGTATTTGGACAGGAAACCGAGCACCGTACCCACCGGGCAAATCGTGTTGCAGTAGGTGCGCCCGCCTCTCCATGCCAAGATGAACAGTACGATAAAAGTAATTGCGGCTATGATGAAGGTGGACAGGCTTTTCATCCACACCTCCGTTTCGTAGAAGGCATAGCTGTCTGCCCGCTCCGCCAGGTATGCCAGCAGGTTGTTACCCCATTGATAGACAGGAGCAAAAAGGTTGGAAGCGATACGCCCGTAGGAGCTGTATGGCTCAAGCAGCGAAGCGACGGCATGGAAACGTACGCCTGCAACGAGGGTGACGAAAAACAATGCCAACATTCCATAGCGCAGCCATTTTCGTGCGGGGGAATAGCGGAAACGGTTTTTCTTCCGTTTGCCGGCAAACCGGGAAATGACATCCTGAAATACACCGAGAGGACAGATTACGGAGCAATAGACGCGTCCGAACAGTAAGGTCAATACAACAAGCAGCAGTACTACACCTACGTTTAGTGCGAGTAGTGCGGGGAGGAATTGTATCTTTGCCATCCATCCCATATATCCATGCAGTGTTCCGCTAAAGTCGAGGAACAGAAGTGTGATGATTGCAAAGAATACAATTGCAAGTGTCAGTCTGATAGTACGTAACATAAGCATAATAGTTTTATCGTTACAAAAATACGGAGTTTATGGTAAGTTTTTGTATATGGATTACGTTTGTTTTTACCGATTTTACAGGAAAAACTTGTTTTCGGTTCTGTTTTTGATTTTTTTAAGAATTATGGGTGGTATGACAGATTCGTCCTCACCGCCCAATCCGTTTCAACGGGCGGCAAAGAACAGTCTTTTCTTTGGAAGCAGCACTCAGGCCGAGGAAGGGGACAGGCTGAGGTTAGGGAATGAGACTTCCTGTTTATAACATGGATGATGCATCGAACGACAGCGGCAACAATGCGCCTACACTGCCCAGTTCATAGATGCCTGTTTTCCCGAACAGCAGTACACGCATGGGATGTTTGAAGCGTTTTTCCGTTTCGAGCATCACCTGCCGGCAGGCCCCGCATGGCGGAATAGGCTCTTCCAGAAATTCTCCGCACTCGTTGCGGGCGGCTATGGCAAGAGTCTCTACGGCTTGGCCGGGGTACTGGGAGTTGGCATAAAACAAGGTGGTGCGTTCCGCGCAAAGTCCCGACGGATAGGCTGCATTCTCCTGATTGGTTCCTGTAACGATTGTATTGTCGGACAGGCGTGCCGCTGCCCCTACCGAGAAGTGCGAATAGGGAGCATAGCTGCGGTGGGTGGCTTGGCAGGCGGCGTCTATCAGCTCGCGGTCGGCAGCGCTCAATTCTTCATATTCGTATATCCTGATTGCAATTTGTATGTTCAGGTCCTTCATAGA
>ENA-UAPG01000425-UAPG01000425.1-human-gut-metagenome-genome-assembly--contig:-NODE-425-length-13760-cov-13.560015_pt1 | contig 13760 bp, 24 predicted proteins | sample MGYA00243478_ERZ654573 | MGnify/ENA primary metagenome ERZ654573 (study PRJEB26926, sample SAMN06164711) | human gut metagenome | biome: ENVO:00009003; feature: ENVO:2100002; material: ENVO:00002003... | reverse complement strand
ATATTTATTTAATAAAAAGTATTGACATTTATGCCGCGTTGCGGTAATATAATATTGCAAAGAGGTTGAAAGCGAGGTGAAAAAAATGGCTCTTACAGAAAAAGAAAAGAAAATACTAGATACTTTTGAGAAAATTCTACCAGAACTGACCGACAGGGAAAAAGACAGGATCCTTTACATAGGCGAAGGAATGTCACTGAAAACAGAATTGCTGAAAGAGGAAGAAAAGAAAGCAGGATAAGGAGGAGAGGAGAATGGGAATTTCTGAATTCAATGAGCCTGCAGCAGGGAACATCGCACGACTCATCAAAGAAAAAGGATTTAAGCAGGTGTATATAGCCGCTTTGGCCGGATACACTCCACAGGAATTCAGCGACATGCTGAATGGGAGAAGGCTGATTAAGTCTTGCGACATCCCCAAAATAGCCTATGCGCTGGGGGTTGGAACAAATGAGATTTATAGATTAAAAGAAATGAGAATGACAAAATATGAAAATTAATAATCATGAGATTAAAGAGATTAGGATTTTAACCGATGAAGATGAATTGATTATCAGTATCACTGACAAAGATGTAATTGAAAAAGACGGATATAAAGTTGTATACGTGCCTGCCTGTGATTAACCGAGATTATTGTTTCGTGTACTATCGGGATTAGAAACAGGGGTAGGGATACCATTAATGTTTCTAACGTGATAGTTTTTATAGTTTCCTTGATTGATTTCGCGTACAAATTGATTGCGTGTCATATTGGCTCCGGTAAAGTTGTCATGAAAGCGCTCGTTGCGCCCACTATTAGATTCGTTAGTAACGGTGATTCTTTTTGGCATTTACATCATCCTTTCTTAAAGGCACGTATAGCAACTTTGTATTGATAGGATACTATATAAATATCCGTGTGTCAATAGAAAAGACACTACATAAAGTATGGAACGCACGTTTGTGCACGAAATATAGAAAGCGTAAGCACAGTAAAGATGACATTTAATAAAAATAAGGAGGTGAAAATCGTGCCAAAAGTATTCCTGACAACAAGACAGCGCCGGGAAGATGCTTTCAGGTCGGCTATAAAAGCTTACACCTATGAAGAAAACGCTACAAAAAAAGAGCTGGCCGAGAAAGCAAACATCCCCACCAGAACATTATTCAAACGCCTGGAGGCCCCGGGCAGCATGACGCTGGATGAACTATGGAACATATTGGACAGCGCTCATATACCAGAGGAGCGGCGGCAGAAGATATTAAATTGATGGGGGGGGGGTAATAAATATTGAAAAATGCAACAATAGCAGCCCTAACAGTATTAGTCATATACGGTGTAGATCCATACGCAGTGCTGCTGTACGCGGTAACGGCCCTCTGTATATATATCGTGGAGGACTGGATCAAAGAACATAAAAAAGCCCCTGGCGCCGGGAAGCAATCAGGGACTTAATAATAACATTTCACCCTCATTATGAGGGGAACAGGAGGAAAAGTCAAGTATGCAGAACGTAAATTATGGAATAGACGCTGACTGTGATACCAGCGCCGATATCATCGCTTTACTCACAGCGGACAAGAACCCTGTGGAGATCTGCGGGATCATAAATAAGCTGCTGACTATGCTCTACAGCAGTGGGGTAAAAGTGATCGACGGGGATAATCCGAAGGACGATTTCCTGGACAGGATCACATATGACCGGGATTCGGATAACCTGTATTTTTGGACAGAAAACTTATAAGGAGGAAATATAGTTATGGCAAATATTATCTGTGTAATGGGAGATTCTGGGGCTGGGAAAACAACTTCCATGCGGAATCTTGACCCGGAGACAACTTTTTATATTGACTGTGACAAGAAAGGTTTGTCCTGGAAAGGATGGAAAAAAACATATAACGCAGAAAGCAGGAATTATCTGCGGACGGATTTTCCCTCTATTGTTCTGAGTGCTTTAAAAAAGGTAAATGAGGATGACAGATACAAGCATATCAAAGTGGTGGTGGTTGATACCATTAACGGCCTCATGGTAGCTGATGAAATGCGGCGGTGCAAGGAAAAGGGGTATGACAAGTGGCAGGATCTGGCGCAGAGCATTTATGATTTGGTGGATTATGCATTGACCATGCGGGATGGCCTGGCGATTGTTTTTACGGCACATACCCAGACTGATCATGATGAGAATGGTTACATGTTTACCAGGATAAAGACATCAGGGCGGAAATTGGACAAGATCACTCTTGAGAGCAAATTTTCCACTGTGTTGCTGGCAAAATGTGTGGACGGGCGATACGTGTTTGAAACACAATCAAATCTCAGCACTGCTAAAAGCCCTATGGAAGCATTTGAGACAAAAGAAATTGATAACGACATTGTAGAAGTGATCGAAGCATTGGAGGAATTTTAGATGAAAAAATTAAACGGATATGAAGAAGCTAAGGCATATTCTGACCAGGGAAGACTGCCTGTTGGCGGCTACATATTAAAGATCATGGATGTTAAATACCAGGAAAATGACTGGGGAGACGTTATATTGCTTTCTTTCGATATTGAGGAAGGAGAGCATAAGGGATTTTTTGCAGCCAATTACAAGAATCAGGAGCAGGAAGATAAAAAGTGGAAGGGTACTTACAGACTGCGTGTACCAAAGGATGATGGTTCTGAAGAAGATAACTGGGCCATGAGGAGATTTAAAACAGTTATCGCAAATTTCGAGGAGAGTAACCCGGGATTTCATTGGAGCTGGGACGAACAGATGCTCAAAGGAAAGGTAATAGGCGCTTTATTTAATAATAAAGAATATGAATTTAATGGTCGTCATGGGTTTTATACGAATTGTCACAGCATAGTCGCAGCGGAAAAGATACGTTCTGGAAATTTCAAAATACCAAATGATACTTTTTTGAAAAAGGATGGTGCTGCCATGCAGAAGACAGATGGGGATGGCTTCATGAATATACCGGATGGTATTGACGAAGAGCTGCCATTTTAAGGAGTGATAAGTTTGACGCCATTTGAAATAGAGAATTCCCTGGAGTCCATGACGCTGCTTGTAGACACCAGGGAGCAGCCAACACAGAGACTGAAAGACAGGTTAGAGCGGGTCGGGCTGCCATATGAGCGCAAGAAACTGGAGCAAGGGGACTATTCCTGCAAATGTAAATTACCGAATGGTATTGAATTAGATTTATCTGACAAGGTGGCTATTGAGCGTAAGATGGATCTGGACGAGTTGTGTCTGTGCTTTGGGAAAAACAGAAAGCGCTTTGAAAGTGAATTTGAACGGGCAAAGGCTGCCGGCTGCCGCATCTATCTATTGGTCGAAGGTGGAAGCTGGGAAAAGGCATACAACGGAAAATACCGCAGTCAGTACAATAGTAAATCCCTGGTAGCCAGTATTGATGCCTTCCGGGCAAGGTACGGGATGCAGCTTGATTTCTGTAAGGAAGAGACGACAGGAAGGCTTATCAAAGATATCCTGTACCGGGAACTGAAAGAATATCTGCAGAGGTATGAGCATGACGAAAGATGAGATTAAGGAACGGTATAGTATGCAGGATATATTAGCAAGATACAGCCTATATCCAAACAGGGCAGGGTTCATTCCCTGCCCGTTCCACAAAGAGAAGACGGCATCCATGAAAATATACCGTGACAGCTATTACTGTTTTGGGTGTGGTGCAAACGGGGATATCTTCAATTTTATCCAGGAGATTGATGGGGTGTCCTTTAAGGAGGCATACCTGAGTCTTGGCGGGATATATGAAAAACCTACATTTTCATCAAGGCTGGCCCTGTACCGCTCCCAGAAAAGAATGAATAAAAAGATCAGGGATGAAAAGAAGGCTGGGGAGATCAGGATGCTGAATGTAGACAGGATATCAATATACAGGGAGTTTCTGGACAAGACAGAACCTCTGAGTGATGTTTGGTGTGATTGCTATAATGCTCTTCAACTTGAATTGTATAAACATGCGGAAATAAATGGACTAGAAAGCAGGTGGTGATGTGGTCCCATTAAATGAATTGACAGCAGAGGCGATACTATCAAAGGATGTTCTGACAGAAGTGTTCGACCAAGAAGACGAATTATACCGGGCAGAGCTTCTGGCTTCCCTGGGACTGCGGGCCGCAGAACTTAGAGTGAAGACAGAGTTTCGTGATATGGTAGCGACGTATAAGCGGGTGGAAAAAGAAATGAAAAAACAGGAAGAGAGAAAATATACGCCTTCCTTGTTGGAAAACTGGACGAACTTTTCCGGTCCGTATGACAACATGAAATGCAAAACATGGATAGCTTCAGATGATGGGATATATCAGTATAATTCTAATCCGAAAGCTCCAGATCTGCTTGCTTGTTATCATCCGATCCTGCCGATAGAGCGGTTAAAAAACCTGGAGACGGGAGAAGAACAGATCAAGCTTGCCTATAAGAGGTCTGGGCGCTGGGAGGAGATCATAGTCCCTAAGACTCTGGTGACTTCGGCAAATAAAATCGTGGCACTTTCTGCCAGAGGAATTGCTGTTACATCAGAGAATGCAAAGCATCTGGTAAGATATCTTTCTGACATTGAGAACCTGAATGATGATGACATACAAGTACAGTATTCAACCGGGAAACTGGGGTGGATCAAGAAACGCTTTATCCCCTATGATACAGATATCTTATTCGACGGAGACAGCAGGTTTAAAAGCTTGTTTGATTCTGTACAGGAACATGGATCAGAAGAGATCTGGATGCAGCATGTAAAGCTATTGCGAGCGTCCGGCAGAAAAGAAGTGAAACTGATGATTGCTGCTTCATTCGCCAGTGTGCTTGTGGGACTGCTAGGAGGGCTGCCGTTTTTCGTGGATCTGTGGGGAGAGACGGAAGGTGGAAAGACAGTAACTTTAATGGTGGCGGCTTCGGTATGGGGAAATCCTGGCGAGAGCCAGTACATAGGTGATTTTAAGACAACGGATGTGGCTCTGGAGGCCAAGGCCGATATGCTAAACCATCTTCCCATGATCCTAGATGATACCAGCAAGACATCTTCCAGGATCCGGGATAATTTTGAAGGGATTGTCTATGATCTGTGCTCCGGTAAAGGAAAAAGCCGTTCCAACAGGGAGCTTGGAATAAACAGGGAGAACCGCTGGCAGAACTGCATCCTGACTAATGGGGAGCGGCCACTAAACTCTTATGTCAGCCAGGGAGGCGCTATCAACAGGATCCTGGAAGTTGAATGTGGAGAAAAGGTATATAAAGACCCGCAGGAGACTGCAGATATCCTCAAAAAGAATTATGGATTTGCCGGGAAGAGGTTTGTTGAGATCATTAAGGCTATTGGTATTGATTCTATCAGACAGATGCAAAAGGAGTTCCAGGCAGGGCTGTTTAATACGGACAAGATGCAGAAGCAGGCGATATCACTTTCTCTCATTCTGACAGCCGATAAAATAGCCACAGAACACTTGTTTAAGGATGACCATTATATTTCTATGGATGAAGCAAAAGAACTGCTTATAGACCGGAATGCGCTGTCTGACAATGAAAGGTGCTATCGGTTCCTGCAGGACAAAATTGCTATGAATGGACAAAGGTTTGATATTGCATCCAACTGTGAGAAATGGGGACTTATTGAACATGGATATGCTATTTTTTACAGTCAGGCGTTTGATGAACTGTGTCAGTCCGGAGGGTTTTCTAAAAAATCATTCCTATCCTGGGCAGACCGTGAAGGCTTGATCCAGACGCAGGGGGACAGGTTGACAAAAAATAAGAAAATCAACGGAACTGCCTGCAGGTGTGTTTTTTTGAAACTGGATGACGGTATGAAGACTGATAAGGATGGATTTATGGATATAACTGAAGACGAACAAGGTGAGATTCCATTTAGATGATGGTTACCAGAGTTGCCGGGTTACCATTCAATCCCTATATAGATAAAATAAAATATTCTAATATTTCAATTATATAATAATTTATTTTCTTATATAGATAGTGGTCGGTAACTTGGTAACTACATATCTAAAACGTTTAAATTGCCTGTGTTTATGCGGGGTTCGGTGGTTACAAAAATGTGGTAACTGTATGGCGAAAATGGTAACTTGCGGTAACAGCGAGGTGGAATATGACTGATGAGCGATTGAAACGCTATTATGAACTGTTTACTGATGTGTGGAAACTGTTTAGGTATCATAGTGATCCAAACGGAAGCAAGGATTTCTGGGAAGAATTTATCAACTGTTCGGATAGATTGGATGAGAAATATGGACAATGTGAGCTATATCGGGATTTTGCTGAAGCAGTCTGCAAGGAGATCAATAGAATAGAGAACGGGCAAGGAAAGTTTTGAGGTGCGTATATGGGGAATAGAAAAGAGAAGAAACAGGAGCAGACATATCTCTGTTATCTGTGTGGTAGAGAGATACTGACAAATAAATTTGTATACATAAAGACCAGACCATAATGAATGTATGCCGCGTGGGAGAGGAGGTCAGCAGAATGGATGAGATAAAAGAAACCGGAAAATGGTACAGGGATGTGCCTTATGAGGAGTGCAAGAGGTATATAAGCGCAAGGCTTAAAACAATGACAAGTGACTTTATTGCTATCGGATATTACCTCAAATATATCAGAGATAAGAAGCTGTATGAAGAAGATAAATATGCATCTGTATGGGAATTTGCTGAAAGCAACTATGGCATTAAGATGTCAACGGCCAGCCGTTGGATGGCTATGAACGATAAATTCAGTCAGGGTGGTAATACCCCTTTCCTGGATGACAGGTATCGGGACTTTGGTAAGAGTCAATTACAGGAAATGCTGTATCTGACGGATGATCAGATGGAGCAGGCAAAGCCCAATATGCCGGCAAAGGAGATCCGGGCAATCCGGAAGCCTGAAAAGAAGTCCTTTGAGGAGTGTGCTGCATATAAGTGTAATGGCTGCTGTAATAATTGTCATTATAAGGATAGAGATGACTGCCCATATGATCGTGTAAGAGCCGAAGAGAAACTGTCTGCATATGGGACAGAGAAAATGGTCCGTCCAGAGAATAGCATTACTGACGCAGAAGGTTGCAAGGGCGGTCATTACTGCTTTAGCTGCAGCATGGATTGCCAGATCAGACAGGAAGACAGGTATTGCATGGAGGCCACTTTAGCAAAACCATTTGGCTGTACCACAATAAATATGTTGGAATGTTTAAGACAGGACATAGGTAATAAGTGTCAATTTGTAAATCATGAGTTGGCTTATCACAGGAGCGGAGATCATGAGCCGGATCCATGTTGTAAAGAGTGCAAGGAGCCTTGCGGATATGCCTGCTCCAGGGCAGTCCGTAAAGATACAAAATCCGTTGCGCCGGCGCAAAAAGAACCGGAAAGTATTGATACCTTAGAGTTTTCGGTGAGGGTGCGAAACGTTCTTAAAATGGCTGGAATTGATACGATTAAACAGCTTCTTGATACCCCGGACAATGAGCTTGTCAAAATCAGAAATCTCTCAAAGCGGTGTCTGGACGAGATCCATAGCAAACTAGATGCTTATAGATCTGACATTGAGTCGCCACAGGAAGAGTCGGATCCAGAGCGAGTGTCTGGAGAAGTCATTGGATTTGAGGATGATGGATCTGTCCAGAAGTGGCAGGAGTTGCTGCCGGACATACCGCTCTTTACTGAATCTACAATTAAGGATTTCTTATGGGATGAAGAACGAGATCTCAAAAAATATTTGGAAGTTAATGAAGCAAATAGGCTGCCTTTTAAGGTGTTGTCAAGAAAACAGATGATAGTAGCAGGGCTAAGACTGCTATTGAGATTGACAGGTGGAGGGGATGGACATGAGTGACAATCAAGCATATATAAAATTTGCGGTAGCAGACTTTTCGAGAGTAAAAGAATATGCCGTTGCATGTAAGAGTATGCTTGGCACACAAATATGTGATGCGGTCGTAAGCGCTTTAAAAAAAGAAATCGCGGTGCCGGTACAAAAGGAATGGGACAAATCAATAGGCGAAGAAAAGTATTACAGATATGTCTGCCCAGAGTGCGAAAATGTATTAAGGTCGAGGAGTAAGTTTAAATACTGCCCCTATTATGACCTGTATGTTGCGGGGCGTAAGTGTAAAGCTGCTTATCAGCAATATCCCAAAAAGGACCACCCCGGAATTACTCTGCAGGACAAAATCAAGGAATTGGAGGGCTGGGATAAATGACAAAGAGAGAGATTGTAAAATGGCTGGAGGACAAGAGAGGCGAAGCATTGAGTAATGTCAGTGATCAGTACCAGGAGGCCGTGAAGGCCCATGATGCAGCGCTTTATACAATAATAGGCCTGGAAGACGTATCCAGAGCCATTGAAGAACATTTAAGTGCTGCATATAAGACATATACCGAATGGATCAATAATAACGAAGATCACATCAAAAGAATATATTCTGGTTATTCGGTTGGTGGAATGATTGAAAAGACATTGAATTACAATGGCGGTGTCCCTTGCATGATGATAGAGTGTGATTTTGAGGACGTTACTCCAGATAAAAAACGTCTCTCAGACGATAAAAATAAGGTGCGGGACGAAATTAAGCGGAATTATAGAAATGTCATAGCAAATGTCCAGAGCTTAAAAACAGCGAAGCTGGCCTGTGAATATTTGGAGAGCCTGGGCTTTGATGTCTCCAAGATATCCGAGAAAGAGGAGTGTACGGCTCTGGCGGTAGAGGTTGATACCAGATACTTGTTTGTGCCAGGAGTAAATAATGGATGAGAGACTGGCTGCCATACTGGCCTTGCAGCGCCGTCTGGATCGGTGGCGCCGGGGCTGGCATGAGCAGCACCGGGAGCAGGAGACAAAAGCCAGGAAGAGGAGGAAAACAGGATGAGGATAAGAGTAACAACGGAAGGTAAAAGCGTGGCAATAGACATGGATCAGGCACTAGCCGAGAAAGTATTTAAGGCAATTGTGCTTCAGCTCCTGCAGGCGAGTGGACTGAAAGAAGACCAGTCAACTCCTGAAGAAAGTCTGCCTCCAGTAAAAATACAGCCGAAATCCAATGTTATGCGGGAGGACGTCACTGAGGAGAAAAGCTATGAGAAACTGGATGGGCTATATCAGTACAAAGGATTCCTCTATATGAAATGCCCGGAATGCAGTGACATCACAGGCTTTTGCAGCAAAAAAGAAGTTGAAGGATATCACTGCTTTGAATGTGGGGCAGATATACCCTTTACAGACAAGCTGGTGCCGCTGTATATAAATTGCCAATGTGGGCGTGGTTTTAAGTACATGACCAATATTACTGACAATATGTTTGATATTAACTGTATAGAGTGCGGATCACCAGTAGCCGTGCAATATAATGCCAAGAAAAAACTCTATGAAACAATTCGGGAGGAAATCGGATGAAAAACGGTGAAGGCTATCCGGACCCTACATATGGCCAGGCTCTTCCAGCCATTCGGCGAGAGGAGAATACCAGGGCGCGGGAAAAACGATACGGAGTACGCCGTGGTGAGGTTATATATATTATCCTGGAGACAAAGGATGAAAGACATAGGACTGTAAAAGTCCGGCGGCGGATGCAGGTTGTAGATTTATGTGAGCACCACATTGTATTGCGGCATAAGACTGGGGCTTGTGAGAGTTATCAGTACGATGCTTTCATGCAGATGTGGGGTAGGAGGTGAGGCCGATGGACAAGAAAACATTGAGACAATACAGAGCGCTGCTAAAAGAACAGATCCTGAATGACAAGGCAATAGACAAGCTGTATGACCGGGCAGCAAAGGTGCCAACCGTCATGGGTAAGGTGGTAGGCTCCAGTAAAGACTTCCCCTTCACAGAAGTGAGGACCACTGTCCAGATGGATGAGCCAAAAGAAGCCGATGAGATTGCCAGGCGGCTGCGGATTAGGAAGGAGAGACAGGAGCAGATCAGGGAGGCGGTGCTGGAGATTGAGCAGTTTATAGCTGAAATTTCTGACAGCATGGACAGGCAGATATTTGAGATGACCTTCCTTGAGGGGATAACGCAAGACGAGGCGGGTGAAAAGCTGGGATACTCTAAAGGCAGGATATCTCAAAGAATTGCAGAGGTATTGAAAGATTAAACCTATTAAACAAAAACCTATGCTATTATTATCATAGAGCCAGTGGGCGAAAGCAAACGGCTCCTTTGGATGTTGACTATCCTCATATTGTTGTTCGGCTGCCGGGTGTCATAGCTCGGTGGCTGATTAGCCGGTATCAGATGATACGTCCGGTATTTGGGTGTGGGCGATGTAAGGAACTTATGGTTGCCAGAGCAGTACGAGGTGGGTTGCGTGACTGCTGCAACGTTTGCGGTAAAGTCGTTAAACCGTATGTCCCAGGTCTGGGATAAAGCGCTGGAGCATTGCGGTGTCTGTTTACAGGCCCTGTGGTGCCAGGAGATAATACCCTCCTAATACATTAAAAAACGTCCTATAGAAATAAAAGGCTTTTTGGTATATACTGAAAGAAAATGTTCGGGAGGATGTAGTTTATGAACAATGAATTAATTCCATCATTTGGAGAAACGCTATTTCAAGCAAATTTTGATATCGCAACAGATTATTTGGAGTTATCTTTAGATGCGATAACTGAAAATGAATTACTTAGAGAGATTCCATTAGTCGGAAGTATAGTGGGATTGGGAAAAACAGCAGTAGCTGTTAGGGATAGACATTTATTGAAAAAGACCTTAGAATTCATAAGAACAGTAAATAGCGGTGATTCTGATAGGGAGAAAATCAAGGTTTACAAGGATAAGCTTTTGGGAAATCATAAAAGATTGAGAGAGGAATTAGAACGTGTTTTACTTCTTCTGGACAATCAAATTGAAGAAGAGAAAAGTCGTATTCTAGGGAAATTTTACAGATGTTACTTGAATGAGGAAATAGATTGGGAGGACTTTACAATATTTGCAGATATTTTAGACTTTATTTCGATATATGATTTAAAAACGCTAAAGTATATTTACGCCAGAAAAGTTTTATACGAAGATGATAGCAATAAAGTGAATATAGTGTCTATTAAAAGATTAGATAGCGTAGGTTTGATAGAATTTTTTGCTGGTAAGTTGGCAAATGTAGGAGAATTCAGGAATATAGCTGCAAAAATAACAGAGGTTGGAATCTCTTTTTATGAAGTTGCTAAAACAGAAATTATTGAAGTGTAAAATTTGGAATTGAGGTGAGTCTGATGGCAAAATATGAATATTGGTTAGCGCCTGAAGGCTTGCTGTTGCTGGAAGGATGGGCCAGGGACGGTCTGACCGATGAGCAGATATCCGAGAATGTGGGGATAGTGCCCTCAACGCTGTATCGGTGGAAAAATGAATATGAGGAGATTTCGGAGGCCCTAAAAAAGGGAAAAGAAGTCGTTGACTATCAAGTGGAAAACGCTCTGCTGCGCAATGCTATTAAAGGAGACACGACAGCGCAGATCTTCTGGCTAAAGAACCGCAGGCCTGATAAATGGAGAGATAAGCGGGATTTAGAGCACAGCGGCGGCATTAATGTCCAGAACCAGTATGATAACATGACAGAGGAGGAGCTGATGGAGCTTGCAAAGAAGTATGAGAAAATCAACAGCTCTTAACCGACAGGATATAATAGAATATTTAAAACTGCAGGAAGCCCTTGCAGTTAAGAAGGCCAGAAGAGATTTCTGGTCTTTTTGTTGTCTTCTTTATCCGGAATTTTACAAAGAGAGCCGGCCATATCTAAAGGATCTGTGCCAGACACTGCAGGCTTTTTACAATGGCAGCATAGATAAACAGATACTGATCATCAACATGCCGCCCAGACATGGGAAGACATTTACTGCCAGGCTGTTTGTTCTCTGGATGTTCGGGCAGGATCCCAGGACAAAAATCATTACAGGCTCGTACAACCAAATCCTTTCAGGATTATTCGCCCAGCAGACCCGGGATGGAATTCTCACGGAAAATGAAAATGTGAAGCAGAAGTATTTCTCTGACATTTTCCCGGATACAACCATCAAACAGGGAGATGCCGCAAAGGGATTCTGGAGCCTGGATGGGTCCGAAGAAAAAAACTATCTGGCTACATCTCCAGGAGGAACGTCAACCGGTATTGGTGCCAATTACATCATTGTGGATGATATTATCAAAAATAATGAGGAAGCAGCAAACGAGCTGGTAAAGGACAAGCACTGGGAATGGTACAATAATACCCTGGTACAGCGTATGGAGCGCCCCAGGAAACAGATCCTGATCATGACCCGCTGGGCATCCGATGATCTGGTAGGTCGGACACTGGAAAAGAAAGCCGATAAGTGTCATCTGATCACATATAAAGCTGTACAGGATGATGGTTCCATGCTCTGTGATGAGATCATGACGAAAGTAGAGTATGAGGATGTTATATCCGAAATGGGAGAAGACATTGCCTCTGCCAACTACCAGCAGGAGCCGATCGACCTCAAAGGCCGTCTGTACACCAGCTTTAAGACCTATGACAGGCTGCCAGTGGATGAACAGGGCAACAGCCTGTTTGAGGGCATCTACAGCTATACAGATACCGCCGATGAGGGGGCTGATTACCTGTGCACCATCATCTGGGGTGTATATATGCGGGAGGCTTATGTGCTGGATGTCTATTACACTCAGGCAGGTATGGAGATAACAGAGCCGGAGACAGCAAAACGTTTCAAGGATTTTGAAGTGAATCGGTCAAGGATAGAGAGCAACAACGGTGGTTCCGGATTTGCCAGGAACGTAAAGCGCATATCCGAAGAGCAGCTTAAAAACTTCAAAACAGTGATTAAGTGGTTCCATCAATCGAAAAACAAGAAAGCCAGGATTATCTCAAATGCCACATGGGTGATGGAGCATGTCCTGTACCCGTCCAACTGGCGGCACAAATGGCCGGAATATCACACCGCAATGGCGCGGTACCAGCGGGACGGTGTACGATGATGCGCCAGACTGTACTACAGGCGTGGCTGAGACGATGTATATGTTAGGAGCGTGAGAAAGTGGGGCTGATCAAGAAAATGAGTGAAGGCATGAAACGGGGTATTAGGAGCTGGTTAAACATCCAGGACGCAAACCCCACCATGATAATGATAAATGAGACTCTTGACTATGAAGGAAATGCAATCAAAAACCGGATCTGGTACATGGGTGACAGTGATGAGATCCAGCAGCTTTATTCGCAGATTGACACAGGAGTTGACAGATATAAGTTCTGGGCCAGCAAGAGCAGTCCGGGGCAGGAAATGCGTAAGATACATACCGGGCTCCCGGCTCTGATCGTTGATACCCTGGCTGGAATCTCCCTTACTGATTTAAAAATCCAGATTGAAAAGAGCAGTGCTGATCTGGAACTTTGGGAAGCAATTGAAGCAGACAACAAATTTCGGAAGAAATTAGAGAAGGCAGTCAAGGAAACACTGTATATTGGCGATGGTGCTTTTAAGATATCCTTTGATACAGCATTAAGCCAGTATCCAATCATTGAATTTTATCCGGGTGACCGTATTGAACTGGTAACAGAACGAGGCAGGATCCGTGAAATTGTATTTAAGACAGTTTATCAGCAAGAAAATGTACAATATGTCTTGTATGAATATTATGGATATGGATATATCACTTATGAGCTATATAAGGACAATGAAGTGGTAGATTTACATGCAATCCCGCAGACGGCCAATCTTGTAAATGTGGCTTTCGGTACTGAAAAGCCGGGGGAACATTACATGATGGCTGTTCCTATCCAATTCTATGAATCGGGTAAATGGGATGAGAGAG
>ENA-UAPG01000422-UAPG01000422.1-human-gut-metagenome-genome-assembly--contig:-NODE-422-length-13770-cov-9.758002_pt1 | contig 13770 bp, 11 predicted proteins | sample MGYA00243478_ERZ654573 | MGnify/ENA primary metagenome ERZ654573 (study PRJEB26926, sample SAMN06164711) | human gut metagenome | biome: ENVO:00009003; feature: ENVO:2100002; material: ENVO:00002003... | reverse complement strand
CCCCTCGCCGCTCCTTCCGTCCCCCCTCCTAATTCCGAATCCGAAACGTCTTATCCGCCACCCGATAAACCGCCACACAAGCCCCCACACAATAAACCACACAAAAAAACGTCACCACCGACCCAAACACCAGCGTACTCATCCGCAGATTCATAAACGCAAAACACACAATATAAGTCACCCAGGTAACAATCTTATACGTCCCCCCGACCACCTCTGTCCCCGCATTATACGGCTGCAGCAGATAATAGCAAGTCAGATAATGCACCGAAAAAAACGCACTCAAAGCCAGAACGGACACAAAAAGCAGCAGATAATTCAGCGGATTATCCGTCCCCCCGGAGAAATACAGAAGCACCGGAAGACCCACTCCGATCACTCCCGCAGGCAGCAGGTTTACCTTTATGATCTCCCGAAGCCTGATCCGAAACAACTTTAAAATAAACTCCGGCCGCTTATAAAAAGAATAGGTGAGCATACTGTGGTCACAATTCATAAACAACGCCTGTGTAAAACTGGTCCCCCGGTTGATCATATACATGATAAACACAAAATACGGCAGGAACACCATGAGCATCCTGTTTATCTGCCTTCTGACATCCTCATTGATCTGGACCAGAAACAGTATCCCCACAAAAAGGAACAGACAGATCATGGCCTGCCTTTTCACGGATTTCCACAGGATCTTCTGATGTCTCCGCACAAACAGTTCATTAAAAAATTCAAAACCTTTCTTATCGCTTGTAATTCCCGTATCCTGGCTGATCAGCTTTCGGTTCTGCTCCTCAACGGCTGCTTTTGCGGTCTGTTTGAAATCCATTCCGTTTCTGAATTTAGCCAGAAGCTGCTGGTACAATTCCCTGTAACCATCAAATTTCGCCATATAAACCGCTGCCGCAAAAGCTCCGGCCAGAGATAAGAGCATAACTGCAGCCATAAACCACAGCGGCAGGATAATTCCCAAATACGGCAGTCCATAGGCAGCCGCCAGGAATATTGCTGTCAGCCCCCAGCCCAGTCTGCCCGGTAAATTCTCATCCCTGCTTTCCCCGCTCTTTTTAAAATCAGCAAGATAATTCCAGGCTATCAGCATTTTCGCAGATACAATAAAAAACGGAAACAGCAGACAACACCAAAGAGGAATCTTTCTTCCCAAACCCAGCAGGATAAGAAACGGCATAAACCCCAGAATACATTTCCCCATTTGATACACATAGTTGGTGAGTGTATAAGACCTGGCGTCCATACGCATCAAGATCATGGCATAATACTTGTCATTGCTGGGGTTAAACATATAAGTATTCATATAAGCGCCGATCAAAGTGAGAAAGAACAAAATATGTACAAACAGCGTCCCGTTCCCCTTGTTCTCATAAACGGCCCCTATCCCGAATACCAGGATCAGAAGATATAAAAACTTTCCTAAAAAAGTACCGGCCAGTTCCCACAACGCGGCCAGAACATTGGCAAATATCTTCAGCCCTCTGCTTTTATACAGACTTTCGGGCAGAAGTTTTTTCACAAGAGGAATCTGTTTTATGGAATAAAGGATCGTATTCACCCGATATGTATTTTTCAGCGAAAAAGAAATACGAAATGTCCTAATCATTCTCCTCCTCCTTCAGTGCCCGTATGATCTTGTCCTTGAACTCCCCGCTGTCCAGATTGGACTGGTCCACCACCTCCAGCTCCCCGTGGTTGAGAATTACGATCTCATCACACAAATCCAGGGCCAGCTCCATAATATGAGTGGAAAAAATAATGATCCTGTCCTGTTTTAATGAGCGCAGAAGCTGTTTCATCTCCTCCGCCACCACCACATCCAGGGAGGTCAGCGGTTCATCCAAAAGAAGAAGCTTGGGCTGTGCGATTATATTGATCAGCATCTGCATCTTATTTTTCATACCATGGGAGTAGTCTTTCAGAAGCTTGTCCCGGTCCTCCTCCTCAATATTCATAATGGAAAAATACGCGTCCACCGATCTTTTATCTGTAATACTGCTTTCATTGATATCAATGAAAAACTTTAAAAATTCCCTTCCTGTCAGGAATTCCGGAACAGTGGGCGTTGACAGCACATACCCGATGTCCTCTGCGCTGATCTCTTTTTTCTCCCCATCCTCCAGCAGAAAAAACGCACCTCCGTCTGCCCTTAAATCCCGGTTCAGACAATTAAAAAGTGTGGTTTTACCTGCTCCGTTTCTTCCCAACAATCCATAAATCTTTCCGCTGTCAAATGTAAAAGAAATATCTTTTAGTACCTGCTTTTTCTCGAAAGCTTTTGAAAGGTGTTCTATGACAAAATTCATGCTGCTTCTCCTCTCCGGCTATGTCAATAGGCCTTTAGAAATTATAGACATTTATAATATATTATGTCTATTATAACAGAACCTGCCCATCTGTCACGTGAACATTTTGTTACATTTTCGGACACGATGAGGGCTGCACTGCAGCTTTCCTTTGCAGGAATCTGCAGCACAGCCCAACTGTCATCCTTATGGCATTTGATCAAAAAATTCCCGATACACTCTGCTCTTTTCCAAAGGCATTGGCCTTGCGGGTTCACAACAGCGGCATCTTTTCACCGGTGTGGTTATGGTAACCGTGTCATCCGGAAAATATTCTTCTGAACCGGAGCTGAATACAGACGCCGTGTTTGTAATAACACCGCAGGCCCTTGCGTGGACCATGCCTGCGATGAGCACCGTCACGGTTTCCCCTTTCTTTATGGTACCAATACGTTCTGACCCCTTCCACTCGGCCCAGGTCCTTCCTCCGTCTATAGAAAACTGCAGATTCCACAGTTCCCTTGGAATATAATCGGCGAGTACCACCCCGTATGCGTCCGCGGAACCACTGTTTTCCAGAAGAATGGTATAGATCAGGTATTCACACGGTACGGCACAGTCCGGATAAGCAGTCTTGGTGATAGATAACTCCGGTATCTGCGCAACCGGCGTTACAAGATCACATGTGTTATTGTCAGGATAAGGGTCTCTTGTACTGCTGCTCACCTCCGCAAAATTGGAGAGCTGTCCTGTTGCATTATGGGGCACAAATCCCCGAAGCAGAAGTCTTACAAACGTACCTGCTGCCAGAAATGCAGCAGTCCATGAGCCGTTCCACGGATACCAGTTTTCCCCGTCATCACTGGAACATTCCAGATTCACCAGCGCCGACGGCATGGCATCTTCCAGTGTGACCTGCAGGGCATCCGATGGTCCCGCATTCTTCACAATGACCTCATAGGTAATAGGTGCTCCCGGTCTGGCAGGGTTTGGCTCTGCACTTTTCTTTACAGACAGGTCGGCAGATGCATCCACGGTTACCTCGGCCTCATCTGAATTATTGTCCGGCTCAGGGTCCGGAGTGTCGGAACTTACAAACGCTGAGTTGACAAGGCTTCCTGTAAAGGAAGGCTCTGTCCGTCCTCTCAGCAAAACCTCCACCCGTTCTCCCGCATCCAGGGATGTGACGGCATAAGACCCTCCCCAGGGGAGCCAGGTAGTTCCTTTGTCAATAGAATACTCTGCCTCCATCAGATAGGGAGATGCCGTATCCCGGATCACTACATTCTCCGCCCTGCCCGGTCCCTCGTTTCCGGCCATGATCGTGTAGACCACTCTCTGCCCGGCTATGATACTCTCCGGATCTGCCGTTTTCGTCAATACCAGATCTGCCCCCGGTTCCACGGCAACCTGGACCTCCGATGAATTGTTATCCGGCTCAGGGTCCGGAACAGACGAACTCACATGCGCGGTATTGATCACCGTCCCGGTAAATCCTGAAACCACCGTCCCCCGCAGCAGCACAGTCACACTGCTTCCGGCCAGAAAAACAGGCCAGGTATACGAACCGCTCCAGATATTCCACACACTTCCACCATTCAGGGAAAACTCCATTTCCATGATCTGTTCCGGAACAACATCTGTCAGCGTTACGTTCGCCGCATCGGATGGCCCTCTGTTTTCAATCAGTACGGCATATTGGATTCTCTCCCCTTCATATACCGAAGTCTCCGATGCTGTTTTTATCACAGCCATATCCGCCGACTGATCCACAGGTATCTCTATGGTATCTTTATTGTTTGACAGATCCGGGTCCGGTGTATCGGACTGTACCTCTGCGGTATTGAAAAAACTGCCTGTGACCGATGCCGGAATATCCCCTCTGACATGGAACCTTACACTGCCGCCTGCCGGTATATCAAATACACCGGTCTGACCCTCAAATGTCCTCCAGGTCACTCCCCCGTCATAAGAGATCTCCGGTTTTTCCAGTTCCGCCGGGATATGATCCACCATGTTTGCGTTCAGGGCTTCATCCGGGCCTTTGTTTTCCACCTCTATCTCAAATACGATGGATTCTCCTGCAATTCCCGCAGATGGAACTGCGGTCTTGACAACTGACAGATCAGCCAAACGGTTCACCGGTGTCACCACTGTGGAGGTATTGTCATCCGGGTTGTCATCCTGGGAAGCTGTGGTGACACGTGCCGTATTCTCCACCTCAGTGGCTGTACTGCTGCTGAAATCTCCCCGAATAAGGACTGTCCGCTCCTCCCCGGCCTGCATTTCCCCGATCTCCAAGCTGCCCGTCCATGGGTTCCATGTCCCTCCATGGTCTGTACTGTACTCCGGCAGAAGGATTTCCGGGGGGATATCATCCGTAAGCTGTACCTCCAGTGCCGGATTTGGCCCCTGATTTCTGACCGTGATCGTGTAGGTGATCCGGTCCCCCTCATTCAGCAGATCCGGTACAGCCGTCTTCTCCACAGACAAATCTGCCCTTGACTGGATCTCGATGATATAATCCTCAACCTCTCCGTCAGACGCAGGCCCCACACTCCTGGCATCCTGCCCCTGTAACGTCCCTCCCGGCAAATCATCCGTGGTAAGGCGCAGCCTTAAAAATGTATGCCCCGGCCGAAGCTGCGTGGAGGGCGGAACTGTAAAATCCAGAGAAATGATCTGCGTCTGGGAACTGGAAGGCACCGTCTGATGCACCGCCTCATCCTCCTCAAACAATCCGTTATTGTTAAAGTCTACCCATCCGTACAGATTGGCCAATGCCCCTGTCAGATTCCTAACAGCCGCGTTCACATGATATGTGTTATCTGTCACAGTCAGGGAGGCCAAAGGAACCGTCAGCGCGTCATCCTGTATCTGCCTCTCCAGATCATCCCCGTCTGCTGCTGCATTCTGGTGTGCTTCCGTCTCCCCTGTTATCTGCAGTCCCAGCGTCAGTCCGTCAACGATCCGATGACGGGGACCGTCACTTGTAAGCAGGGTATTATAATTACCGCTGCCGGCTGTCCCCCCGATATCCGGGGCATCTCCAAAATCCACTTCCAGCGCCGCATAAGGACACATGGTTCCATCCTGGAATGTATTCTGTACCGTCTGTGAAAATCTGGCTGCCCGGGCTCTGTCCTGTTCGATCAGATACCGGTAGATAGTCCCGTCCCCACTGGATACCGCATAGAGCACTCCGTTCTGGTCTATGACAGCCGCCCCAAAAACACTGCCTGGGTTAGGCCCCGTAGTATCAAGAGCTGTCACCTGACCGTTTGGCTCTATCCGGTATACAGTTCCGTCATCTGCCACCCCATACAGGACATTATCCCGGGGATGCCACACCCAGTCACCAATCTGCAGCGGTTCTGAGAGCACTGTACCGTAGTTGTCCGTCTGTTCGGTATAACCGGAGGCCGGGTCCACCAGTTTTAAATAGGTTGAGGAACCCGGCCTTAAATCCACGGTATAGAATCTCTGCTCCCCTGACATGTACAGATAATAGTACCCGTTCAGATCCAAAGTCCCAACATGATAAAAAGCCGCAGGCAGTCCCTGCGGTCTGGGTGTCAGAACATCAACCGCACCGCTGTCATCCACTCGGACAAGCTGGTTTGCTGTCTGGTCGTATCCATAAATATAATAATCCAGCACATTGTAGCCAATGGCATTCACATCACTGTCAGGAATCAGGCTGCCCCGCAGATCTGCCCTGCCGGTAACCATCTCCACCTCATACCAGCTTGTGGGCCTGCCGGAAAACAAGATCATTTTAGAATCGCAGACAAAGGGTCCCTTGGCCGAAGCCCGCCCCCCTGTACCATTATTTCTCTCCGCCATACTCATACCTCCGCATCTGTTTTGATTTTAGCCTCCTATAACATATTCGGAGGGGGAGCGAAATGTTCTTCATTTTTATTTTATTGTGTGATAAGATAATAAGATGGAAATTATCAGATATAGAAAGAGTATATACATATCATGAAAAAATCATTATTCTACCGGGGACTCTATTACGTGGCAGGACTTCTGCTCCTTGCCCTGGGTATTTCCCTGAACACAAGATCAGGACTGGGGGTTTCTCCCATCATATCTGTCTCCTACAGCATTTCTTCCATCTGGAACCTGAACTTCGGAGACATGACTTTTATCCTCTACGGCATTTTCGTCCTTGTGGAAATGTGTCTTCACACAGTCCGCAGCAAAATATACGTTCACAGAGGCGGCCCGGCCCTTGCCCATGCCAACCGGATCAACCTGAAGCTTGTACTGGTAATGGATGTGCTGCAGCTTCCTTTAAGCCTGGTCTTCACTCGCTTTCTCAATCTTTTTTCAGACAGGATCCCTGAATTTAGGACCGCGTATGCAGGCAGTTTCCCCGGCAGTTTTGCCGGAAGGACCCTCATCCTTCTTTTGGCTGTGGTCCTTACCGGCGTCGGAGCAGCCATGTCTCTGAACATGCGTATCGTCCCTAATCCGGGGGACGGTATTGTGCAGGCCATCGCGGACTGCACCGGCTGGAAAGTTGGCTTTACTAAAAACTGCTTTGACCTGCTGAATATCTCATTCACCATTATAGTCAGCCTGCTTTTCGCGGGACATCCGGTAGGGATTGGACTTGGGACTGTCATTGCGGTCATTGGGGTTGGAAGGGTGATCGCGGTCTTTAACCGCCTTACCCAGGAAAAAATGCTGTACCTGGCAGGAATGACAGAAATCTGTACCTAAACAGCCGCGGCTGCAGAACAGGGACCTTGCATGTCTTTGTTCTGCAGCCGCAGCCATTTTAAAAATATCCTATTTTAATACCAGCGCACCATGGGCAGTTCATTGTTAATTCCCTTTGAGGCCAATACCTGGTGAATGTCAATCACTCCATTGTGAAAGGTTGCCGCACAGGATGCCAGGTACAGTTCCCACATACGGACAAATTTTTCGTCAAACATTTCCCGCACTTCCCGGGCATGTTCTTTAAAATTCCTCTCCCAGCACAAAAGTGTCCTGTTGTAATGATTCCTCAGATTCTCCACATCCATGACATGGAATCCATCCTCCGCCATACAGGAGACCATTTCCCTGAGACTTGGGACCACACCGCCGGGAAAGATATATTTTTTGATCCACGGATCACCCGGATGCTCTTTCAGTTCACTGATAAAATGCAGAAGGAGCAGGCCGCCCGGTTTTAGGACATGATTTATACAGTCTATGAACATCTGGTAGTTCTCACGCCCCACATGTTCCGCCATTCCTACACTCACCACCCTGTCGAACTTCCATTCACTTTTCTTAAGCTCCCTGTAGTCCATAAGCTCCACCGTCAGCAGTTCCTCAAGCCCTTCCTCCGCAATCCGCTTCGTGAACTCTCTGTGCTGCTCCTCACTCAGGGTAATGCCCGTCCCTTTGACTTTATATTTTTTAGCTGCCTCTATCAGCAGGAATCCCCAGCCGCATCCGATGTCCAGCAGGCTCATTCCCTCCTTCAGATACAGCTTCTGCAAAATATAGTCCACTTTATTGACCTGTGCCTGGTACAGTGTATCGTCCTCATGCAGAAAATACCCGCAGGAATAACTCATGGTCTCGTCCAGCCAAAGCTTATAGAAATCATTACCGATATCGTAGTGGCTCCGGACCTCTCTCTCCTGGTTCTTTTTGGCTGTGGAGGAGAAGATCAGCTTTTTCAGCACCTTCTGGTCCATGGAGAATTTATCCATCTGTCCCAGAAAGTGGTCCAGGGCCTCATACAAATCCCCCTCGATCTCCAGATCATCATTCATGTAGGCTTCCCCCAGGGCCAGGGATGTGCTCGTTACCAGTTCCTTCATGGGGATCATTTTACGGCAGTTGACTGTAAACATGGGATTTCCCTCCCCAATCAGGTACTCCTTTCCCGAAGCCTTCACTAAGAAAGGGTACTCATCGAATTTTTTCAAGAACTGTATCATCATGTTTTCTTCCAGCACTTTTATGTTCCTCCTTGCAGCGTACACGCGCTGTAACAGTTCAGACAAGTTGGACTGTTACCACTCGCATTCTCTATAAGTGCATTTTTACCATAATTTCCACAGTTCATACATTTCAAGGCCGCCTCAGTCAATATTTCTCTTTCTCTCTGAAACAAACTGTACCCCCACTGCCAGAATGCCGATTCCCAATACCATTCCTGCCGCCACAGGCACCAGATACTTCCATGTAGTGATCTCCATGAAATGATAGACTAAAAATGCGCCATAGCAGCCTGCCAGTATCACCAGGGGAAGCGCCCAGGCGATTGCCGTGATATGATTTCTGCAGTACCGGGTGACAACAAAGAGTATAAGTCCGGCCCCCACTGCAGTCATAGTGCAGAACAACACATTCATCAGCGACAGGGTACCCAGCGTCCAGGGGAACCATCCGATATATCCGCTGGAGAAAGAAGCAGCCGGTGCATTCCAAAACTCTATGACACGGTTTATTTTTGCAATCAGCATATAAAACAGGAACTCTGCCCCAATTACCAGAAACGCAGATAACAGGCAGGCTGCCAGTTTATAAAGGTAATACTTTCTGCCTCTTTTACAGCTATATTGGAGCATGGTCATCCGGTTTCTGTTTTCCTGCACCATATAGGGCAAGATCATAAAAATCACGCTGATGATCGCAAAAGCTGCCCAGAACTGCAGGACCTCAAAGTTATCCCCAATCACCTGCGACGGCAGTATACCGTACACTTCCTTCCAGTTCCGCTCTAAAGTCCGCTGCCTCTGTGCCTCATCCAAATCTTTATAGTATGACGTGCCGTCCGCTTTTCCCAATGCTTCGGACTCATACCTGTCAAGATACATCTGATACACATTCAGTTCAATGGTCCGGGTAAATTCCCTGGTTATATCATCCGCGGTAAACACATCGTAAATCTCCATCCACAGTGCCGTATCCTCATCCGGGGAAAGGCTCTCCTCCGCATAGTTAAATTCCTGGAACGTACGAAACCCATAGCTCTGAAACAAAGGGTTCTCTGCGATCATCTTGTCAATCTCACTGACACCTTTTTGGGGTGCGTCCGCTTTCATCTTTTCATATTCATCCTCCGATATATAGTTTCCATACTTTTTGACAATATCAGCCGCAATATCCGCCGTCTGCTGGTAACTGCCCTCATATATGGATACATACGGACTGATAAATAAAAGAAAATACAGAATCCAAAATGCCAGCAGACACAGGCACTTTTTCCAGCTCCATATTTTTTTGATCTCCTCAAATAACATATCGTCACCTCCCTACAAATCTTCGGCCAGAAACTTTTTCCTGGCAGCAAACGCTGCTGCCCCCGCAAGCCCTCCCCAACAGAGAAGCACGATCACCTCATAATACCGGGGAGAGAAAAAATGACCGCCGCTCACCATCCAGTACCCTGCTTTGCGGGCCAGATCCACCGGATTATACTGCAAAATAAAATAAAACCTGCTGTTCTTTGGAAACAGGGAAGTCACTGTATAAATAACCGTGCACCCAAATCCAAGCTGTATAAAAGACACAAAGCTGTTTTTATTCCTTGTGACCAGACTAAAACTGATATAGGAAAACAGGAGTGCGGCAGCTATGGAGATCATAAATTCCATCCCCACATATCCCGCTGCAGTCAAAGGAATTCTGCTTAAGATCGGGAAAAAGGAATCCAGAAGCATCATACTTCCAACGGGGGTTTTCCAAAGACTGCCCAATGGAAACACAACGCAGGCCGTCATAAGCGTCACACCCCAGATACATATGGTAAACAGTACACCGGCAGACGCTGCGGTCCTCCTTCTGCTGTCCTGGATCTTCCTTCCGGCCTTTGTGGTATATACCACCGCAGCGGTTCCCGTGGCAAAAGTCTCACTGACACTCTGCATCATGAGCAATACCCCTGCCAGTATACTTTCCAGGGTACAGGCAAGGGGAATCCATCTGGAAAACAATGCGAAAAAGTCCCTGCTGCATGGTACAAAAAAGCTGGCAGCTCTCCCGCTTTCTCTGTTCTTCTCCAGAATCTTCCCTAATTTTCCGTACTCCGTGCTGACATATTTTTTCGCCTCCCCGGTAAGCCGCAGGGAAGAGGAAAATGCTTCTGCCATGCTCTCACTGTCCATCTCCCTTATCATGTACAGTGTGCCATCCATGATCTGCCGGAAAGTGGGAACCCCCGTCTGCTTCTCCTCCGTTGGCTCCAGAGCCTCCAGATACTTCTCTGCCGTTTCCTCACTCAAGGGAAGCTGCAGTTCGTCCCAGATTTCCCGGCTTTTCCTGACAAGCTCTCTCTGCCCTCCGAAATTAGCCAGGATCCACATATTAAGCAGAATACTTCCTATGAGGATCCCCCAGAACAGCGGTCTGCACATCTGTCGCTTCCATTCGTCTCTCATCTCTCCACCTCATTCCCGATAGGTGTATAAAAATACATCCTCCAGACTGGCCGCGCAGGAACTCCATCCATCTTTTTCTCTGTCCGCAATAAAGCGTATCTCGCAGTTTCCTCCTTCCTGCCTCTGGGAAACAACCTGGTATTCCCTCTCAAAATCCGCCAGCTCCTCTGTCTTGATCCGTGTGCTGAAGAGTTTCCCCTCCAGTGTCAAGCACAGGTTTTCCACACTGTCATTGGCATAAATCTGCTTATCTTTCAGCATAATTATATGATTTGCAATAAATTCCACGTCCGAAACAATATGGGTGGAGATAATGACAATTTTATTTCCGGAAAGGGAGGTGAGAATCTTCCGGAAGCGCACCCGCTCCTTTGGGTCCAGTCCCGCAGTCGGTTCATCCAGGATCAAAATTTCCGGGTTACCCAAAAGTGCCTGGGCGATACCCACACGTTGTATCATACCCCCGGAAAACTTCTTCATCTTTTTTTTGGCCGCGTCTGTTAGACCAACCTGTTCTATGAGGCGGGGAACTTCTTTTTTTAGCTGTTCCTTTCCAATCCCCTTTAAAATACCGATGTAACGCAGATATCTCTCAGGGGTATAATCCCGGTAATAGCCAAAGTCCTGGGGGAGAAACCCCAGTTTTTCACGGTACTTTTCATCCAGCTTTTGGATCTCCCTGCCCTCCCAAAGGATACTTCCCTCTGTGGGATAGAGGAGGGTTGCCAGCATTTTCATAAGTGTGGTCTTTCCTGCCCCATTTGGAGCAAGGAGGCCATATATTCCGTAATTCAATTCCAGATTTATATCTTTTAATGCGGTAAAATTCTGGTATTTTTTTGTCACATGATTAATTTGCAGCATTTGTATACTCCTTTCTGAACGTCTGTCCGCACAAACGGAGCAGATGTCTGATATAGATGAACGCGGCTGCCACACCTGCCGCCGCGAAAAGTGCCACCGGGATCTGCTCCAGCAGTATGCCGTACCAGTCCCCTGCCAGCCCTGTAAGCAATAGATTGCCTATGATCCACATGCCGCTGACTGCTGCTCCCCAGGAGATCTTCTTCCCTCTCTCAATCCCAAGCACAAGAAAAAGCGAAAAGATCATCAGGGAGGCAAATGCCGTTGCCAGCATTCTCGGAACGTCGGCCTCATATCTGACTGCCAGGATCACTGCGTAAACCAAATTTACGCCAAGCCCCAGCAGACTGTTTAAAAACATGCGCGCTGTCATCAGGTGGAAAAAAGTGTACTTACAGCTCATAAGTTGTTCGTATGTCTGATTTTGCTTCTCCTTTACAGATGAAAGAAAAAAAATGGCTGCATAGAGCATCGGCGCTCCTGTAAAAACAGCACTGTAAGCATTGAAAGAGCCCACTCCCACAAGTTTCATCCCCATAAAAAGCAGGAACACGGCGAGACTGAAGGATAAAAAGAGGATATCCGCCATATATGCATACAGCTGCCTGATACCAATGCCGAAAAATATATCCCATAAAAAGGTACTCATCCCCTCCTCCTTTGGCAGCCGGCTCAGTTCTTCTGCCAGTTTCAGATTCTCTTCTTTTCGTGCGGCTTTTTTCCACATAGCTTCTAAAAATTCATTTTCCGGCTGCGTCATACCTGTTCCCTCCTCTGTCTCTGTAATTTTTTTCTTGCCCTGTGCAGCAGTATCCTGACCTGCGGAAGGGATTTCCCCATGGCTGCCGCGATCTCCTCATATGACATCCCATCCACACAGAATAGAATAAGCGCCTGTCTGTAATCCTCCGGCAGCTCTTCTATCCACTGCAGAAGTTCTGCGTACTCTTCTTTTTTCACATAAAGTTCCTCCGGTGACGGCGGTGAAAGCCCCGGCACATCCGTCTTTCCTGTGTCCAGTTCCTCTGTTCTCTGCCTTGCGATTTTTCTCAATTGGTCCACTGCCTTGTGCTTTACTACGGCAAACAGGTAGGTTCTGAAAGCGCAGGACCCGGAAAGACGTTTTCTCTGTACATAGATATCTGCAAAACTGTCCTGTACGATATCAAGTGCAGACTGTTCCTCTTTCAGCATTGTCATACAGAACCGCACAGCCTCCCGGTAGTGGCGCAGCACCAGCACGTCAAAAGCCTGTTTTAAATTTTCATCCCTGACCATTTCCATAAGCTGGTCATCCGTCTTATCCTTCAGTTCTTCCCGGGTCATATAGATTCCTTTCTGTCTTGGAAAGTTATGAAACTTAGTGTGCACGAAATAGTTTACCTCTGTAACTTTCTGCTTATTAATCGAATCGGAAAGCTAAAAGTTACACCATGACTTTCAAAAATTTAAAATTTATATCTTAACACCATGAAAAAAGCCCTGAATCTTAAAATTCAGGACTTTTTTATTACACCTTAATCATAGGATTGCACCTTAACAGTTCTTCGATCAGTCTGTCTCTGTCCCGGACAGCACATATCATTTCCTGCCGTCTTCCTTTTATCTCGATCCTGTCCAGTGATGCCGCTGTGGCGGAAATGGGATTGCATGTTCTGCGTATCTCCATGATCTCAGAAATCTCCATGGAATCCTTCATGATTCCAAAATAGATCGCCATCCGGTTCCCGTCCACCACCACATAATTCCTCACAACAATTGGAATAAAGATTGCATTGAAGACAACTAAAGCTGCCGCTATCTCAGCGGAAACCTCATTTGACACAACCAGCTCATAGGCCATCACAAGATTCCCTGCCAACAGGATCAGCCAGAACCATACCGCAATTTTCCCTTTGAATTTCATATTGTATCACCTCTCTCATGCATTCCCGTCAATGTGTGTCAAAAAGCGCTTTTCTTATGCAGTGCGATGCAGTATAGATTAAGTATACACCATGAAGGCCATGGAAACAATTTATTCTCTCTTTTTTTTTCAAAAAATCACTTTGTACAAGTAGTGTAAATTTTTGAAAAAAATGCTTGCAATTTGTATTTTCTTATGCTATCATAATTCATGGTCGCTCCGGTAAATGCAAAGGGGCAAAAAGATAAATAAACAGTGACGGCTCCATGGTCAAGCGGTTAAGACACCGCCCTTTCACGGCGGTAACAGGGGT
>ENA-UAPG01000419-UAPG01000419.1-human-gut-metagenome-genome-assembly--contig:-NODE-419-length-13803-cov-10.304699_pt1 | contig 13803 bp, 6 predicted proteins | sample MGYA00243478_ERZ654573 | MGnify/ENA primary metagenome ERZ654573 (study PRJEB26926, sample SAMN06164711) | human gut metagenome | biome: ENVO:00009003; feature: ENVO:2100002; material: ENVO:00002003... | reverse complement strand
TTGCTGATTAGAATATTCATTTTCACTTCTCAACTTTCTGTGCGCGCGTGTATATATATCATTTATTGTATATACTCATTATATACATTAGATACATACTTGTCAATATAAAAGATAGAAATATTGTTGAGCTTTCGGGCTTGCTCTTACTATTTGAGGTTCGTCGGCAACTACGCCCCTTGTGGACTTTCACCACAGACTGGCGGCATGCCCGTCATACCAAAAAAACAGCATTGGCAATAAGCACCAATGCTGTTTTCTGTTAAATTTTCTTTCTGCTTTTCCCAAACAGGATCATGGCGGCGGCAGAAATCCCTGCCAGCAGGAGCAGTCCTTCCACTGGTGTGTTATCTCCTGTTTTTGCCGTCTTAGCTGTTGTTTTTGTTGTGGGTTTAACCGGCGTCTTTTTTGTACTGTCTGTTTTATTCACCGTTACAGCAGGAAACTGTTCATCTTTGCGTACCAGCTTTGTGGTAAGGATATAGGTGGAACAGTGTTCAATCTGAATGGTCACATATCCGTCCACAACCTTGATACTTTTCTGGATTGGTTCCACCCCGTTCTTTTTGGTATTGTAATAATACAGGTAAAGGTTCTGCCCATCTTGAAAGCTGTCCCCTGCATATAGTTCAATTTCCGCCAATCCCGGAAGTTCTCCTTCATGGGCAAATTCCAGATACAAATTCTCTGCACCCTTTGCCATCAGGCTGCCTGCATCCTTGTTCTCTTTGCTCTTGGCAATTCCAAAATCTATGAAAGTATCTATGTTTGTTATCCCTGTTCCGGTGAATTTCCAGGAATACAAAAGCTGTCCTTTTTCCTCCGCAATGATGGTCAGTGTTCTTTCTGTGCCTTTCAGGCTCTTAAATAATGTCTTCTGCTGTTCTTTTGTCAAACCATTTCCATCTTTGCTTTTGTAGATCAGACTCGTCACACCAGAATCTGCCAACCCCTTTTCCAGTTCTTCGTAAGTGGAGGCTGTACATACCCCATCCGGATACTCTGGGTTCTCGTCCGGATTTGGCTTGTCTGGGTTTGGATCATCTGGGTCCGGGTTGTCCGGATTCGGGTTGTCTGGATTTGGATTATCCGGGTTCGGGTTATCCGGATTTGGATTATCCGGATTTGGGTTATCCGGATTTGGATTATCCGGATCTGGGTTATCCGGATTTGGATTATCCGGATTCGGGTTATCCGGATTTGGATTATCCGGGTTCGGGTTGTCCGGATTTGGATTATCCGGGTCCGGCACTTTCTCCCCTACTGCCCACTGGTAAGATATTTCCTGCAGCACCCCTTCATCCACCTGTTTCATTTGATGGCTCTGGTCAACAAACATAATGCTTTCCGGAGCAATGGATGCCCGGAACATTTCCCCGCTGGGTGTGCCTGAGATCGTACCGATCACCACATCCTGAGCCTGTTCAAAGACAGTCCCTGCGGATGAAAAATAGATATCCAGGATACCGTTTTCATAAAAATACTCCCGAATCTTGCATCTGTTCTGTATCTCTTCCGAGAAAGCAAAATGAATCTCACCGATACTTCCGCTTTCCGCCTCTGTTATCCGCATTTGGATCCGAAAGGTTGTTGAGTGGTTCTTTATCATATCCCCATTGGGATAGAGAGCCAGTTCTACCTGGCTCGTATCCTTCTGCTGCATTTTGATCATGGTATCATCCTGCACTGCGGCAGATACGGGAACATAAGTCACCAACAATGCCAAAACCAAAGCAATGCATAAACTCTTAATTCTTTTCATCAGTTCCCCTCCTCATGGTTGTCTGTCAAATGGATCGGCGGCAGCGGATTCGGCACATCCATTGGAAGCGTGTCACTGACGAGACGCTCCCCTTCATTTGTATGGGCATCATCCACCCGATATAATTCCGCCCTGACACTGGTCACGCCGGCTGGAATCTGATCCGGCTCCATATAGTAAATCCATGTACCGGATGAAACTTCTCCTAATTCTCCTTCAGCCGGAACCTCCGCGAAGATCAACTGGGAACCATCCATTATATTTCCGTCCTGGTCATACAGTTTCACTACATTGTAGGAAGGATTTCCTTTATATTCCCCTGTAAAGATCAGGGAACCTGCAGGTATCAAGCCTCCGTTTTCATCATAGCTGTAATCTTCATCCAGAATGCCGATGCCATTTTCAAGCAGCTCCACATTATCTCCCGTAGGTCCTAAAATATCTATCTCGGACAAAGATACTGTGCTCTGTCCCTTGATCTTCAGCTTCAAATACGCCGCGTCATAGGTATACATCCAGGAATCCCCTTCTTTGTTAAAATAGGAGACAGCCGTATTTTCCGAGTAGGCCAGGCTTCCTGTTTTTACAGGAGTCCACTGTTTTCCGTCCTGGCTGATATAGGCATCAAAATTTTTGATGGCGTTTTTCGTGTCAGCGGCTGTGATCTTGAATGCAGCAGCTTGAAGGGTTCTGCCAAAGCTGATGACTAGTTCCGGAGATTTTGCCTCTCCGGTATACATATCTGTGTAGTCATTGTTGCAAATGCTGCTGATCCCCGAAACGGTGCTTCCCTCAGGGTTATCTTCATTTCCCTCCTCATGCAGGTCACTGGAGGATGTCATATTTGTGGTGATCTTCCATCCATCCTTTGCCACACTACCGTCATTGGAAATTTTCACAGTATCTGCCGTAACCTTCTCTGTCTGCTGCAGCAGTTTATCATACCCCACCACTTCATAAGTAAATACCCTGTTGTTCATAGATGCGATGGTGTCTGTATATGTCACAGTACCGTCATTTGCTTCCGCAAATCCAATCACCTGACCGTTTCTGTATATCTCATATCCCAGTATGGAATTTTGGTCAGCCGCATCATTGGAAAGGGTGATGGTTACCTGATTGGAATTCGGCACATATGCCAGGGCGGCACTCACCGCTGTCCCAGCTGCTGTACTTTCTCCGCCCTCAATGCGGTACGCTCTCGCTTCATCTGTAATATAGCTGATCCTTCTTGTCTCTGCTTCAAACTGTGATGCGTAAGCGATCGTATCCTCATCCGGTGTCATGCCCCACTGTTCAAAGAACTCCAGTAAGTTTTTTTCGGCAGCTGCACAGGAAAGACGCATCAGGGTATTGTCTGTATCTTTCGGGATCGTCAGCGCGATTCCGTTCGGAGCCGGCGCGATCGCTGTATTCCTTGCATAAGCATCCACTCTTGCAAAGAAAAGGCTGTTAAACTGTTCCTCATAATTTTCATAGGTCTTATAATTATATCCGTCATCATATGCCAGATGGAGCTGCCAGTACATGGCAAGGCTTGTGAATACATTTTCCGCGCGGCCTTTTGTACCTGAGGTGACTTTTTTATATACATCCTCATATTTATACCGCACAGAATCATTTGTTTCCTTTGCCTGCGCCAGAATAGAATAATAGTTATTGGTTATCTCGGCAATGGCATAAGAAGGCTGATTGATGATATGGCCTATCTCATGGGCGATTCCCCATCCAAACAACTGTCCGCTCACATATCTGCCGTTGTCACTCTGCACCGGCACGCTGCGCGCAAGCCCGGCAATACTGCCCCACTCGATCCCGATATGGAGTCCGCCGGCATACATAAAGGCACCGGAAAACATTCTCATATACCGTATGTTCAGACGGCTGGACGGCAGGCTGTTTTTGCTGCCATACTGTGCAGTCAGTGTCTTGTCGCCATGATAATCTCCCAGGCCTTTATGCTGATAAAACAGTGTCACCATCTGTTCCATAGCCTGGCAGGATTCGTATAATACTTCTGTCTGATCATCCGGAGTGATGTCTTTTCCCTGGCTTTTCAGTCTGCTGTTAATACCGTTCAGAATCTGTTCCGCTGAAACAGAATACATCATCTGGTCCAGCACAATGTCCGTTGCCCCCAGAATACAGTTCTGTTTGTCATAGCTGTAGTCACAGCCGCTCTCTTTCTTGCCTTCGTGCAGTTTCTTGTGCTGCTCTGCGATCTTCGGAACATATGTATTGAGTTTTTCCACATAAGCCCTTACAGCGTCCTTGGCCTCCGTCTCATCTGCTGCGCCTGACAGGTCAAGCTTGGGTATCTCCTGTCCTCCGCTTACACGCACGCTCATATTCAGTGCGTCATTATTTCCCGTGAATTCCACATAGAGACTGCCGCCGTGTTCTGTGTTTAAGCTTCCTATCTGAGGGATCGTCACTTCATTTTTGCCGTTCTTCAGATTCTGCACAACCACCTTGCTCCAGTTTCCTGACTCCGCATGGTACTGTGTGGCAATCAGATTTAGGTTTGTATTGGCACCCAGATCCGCGTCATCTCTTCCCACATACACTGCCAGTTCTTCCCCTGCATGGGCGCTGATGCCAAGAGGCTGCCATGCATTCAGGCCGCCGGAAAATCCCAGAGCACCGTCTTTTTTCTTGGTCACGGAGGTATCTACTTTCATAACCCTTCCAGCACTTTTGTCGTTGAGAAGTTCTTTTGCATAGGCCAGGTCGGAAAGCAGAAGCTCTCGTTTCGGATGATGATCACCTGTCACTTCATCCGGCGTGTCCGCTCTTTTTTCCAATTCCTCAATGACAGCGGCTGTTACATCCTCCCGCAGTTCCACGTGCATGGCATCCGCAAACAGCCCGTCCACATCTTTTTCCAGACTGTCATAATAGTAGAACTTCATCTCCGCTATGGAAACCCTTCCGTCTGAAGGCGCCCATGCCATGGCAAAGTTTATCTGGATTCGTTTTGCCTTAAATGGCTGAGAATAATTAAATTCATAATATACTTTACCGTTCACGCTCTTTTTCTGGGTGAAATGGCCGTCGATCATTTTCTCAGCGCCGTTTTCATCCCAATATCTTGTCTTCGCATACCCATAGGCATACTGCTGTTTTTCATCCGGGACTACCACCAGCCTGTCCATCTCATAGCTCTGGTCAAAGGTAATGATGGGGGATGGCTTTCCTGCATTGAAACCGCCTGCATCCCAGGAGTCCAGGCTCCAGGAAGTGGTGTAATCATTATCTGCAACCGCCGCATCTGTCTCCGGCTTTGCGGAAGGGTAATCAATGGATGTAATATGCGCGGTGAGTCCCCCGCCCTCCAAAGGCGTATTGATCAGTTTGTAATTGGAGGTAACTGCAGGATTAATATCCGTTGTCTCACCTGCATATATCTTTGACTTGCCGCTGGTTCCCATTTCATTTGTTCCCGTAAGACAAATCTCATATGTGGTGCCGTCTTTTAAATCGGTAAGCTGATATTTATTCTGCTTGATGTCCTCTTTCTTTTCAAACGCTTCTGTTCCTTTTTCCCTGTAATAGAGTGTGTAGGAATCTGTATCCTCCATCTGCTTCCAGGTGATATCCAGCTTTCTGTAGCCTCCGGCAATATTCACATTTTCCGGCGCGTCAGGAGCTTTTGAAGGTTTCGGGATCACCGTCACTGCTTCAGAATACGCACTGCTCCAGTCCCCGTTCACGGAGCGGACCTGGACTGTATATTCCTCATTGTTTTTCATTTTTTCCGTGCCAAAGCTTGTGATAAGGATACTGCTCTCTGCAGTGGGGTAGACCTTGCTTTTCCCGTCTTTTTTTACCATAACTTCATATCCCGCCACATTGGTCTGTGCGTTCCAGGTCACAGTAAATTTCTTATCCCCCGGCTCAGCTTTTACCTGGTCAGGAATGTTCATGACCGGAGCAGGAATCCTGTCCTCCATTCCGTTGAGGAATTCAACCTTGGAGATATCCGCCAGTTTACTTCCTCCGGTATCAGTCACCTTGATGACTACCTTCTTGATGGCAACCTGTTTTCCCAGATTTACAATAATGGTGCCGTCCGGCTCCATGACTGCCTGTGCCGCTGTGAGGGCAAACATAGCTGCGCCGCTTATGGAGGCCTCTATGGTCTGCGTCTCTCCGTTCTCATCTGTATACTCTACCGTCACGGTCCCTGCCTGGATGATATTGGCGGAATCCCTTGGCGGGGTCAGCACCAGAGCGCCTGCCAGTATGTCGGAACGCTTTTCCAGATCAAGCTGCAGTTCCACAGGATTTTCCGCTGAAATCTCCTCATCGTTTGCAGGCTTTAGGGAAACACTTCCGTCATTGCTCAAAATGCTCTCTACACTTCCCTCTGCCACCTGGGTGGAGGCACCTACGTTGGCTGTTATCTCATCCGGAAGATAGCTCCTTGTCACATAGGCTTCTGTTTTCTCATAGCCATAGCTGTAAGAGAACCATTGCAGATCCACTAAATCCACTTGCTGGTCTTGATTTAAGTCATATACGGAATCTGTATTTTCCTCATGTATGGCCTGGACCAGCCGGGTCTTATCGTTTTCATCTATAACGCCGTCTTGATCCACATCCCCGTATCCTATCACACCGGGATGTTTTTCCATATCAGATAAATCCATTCCGGTATAGACATCCAGAAACTGCATCTTTTGATCCATGGCCTGTATTTCCACGTCCTGGTCATATGCGGCAAAACTGCCCCCGCTTATGCGAAGATGATATTCTCCGGGTTCCAGATCCACAAAAGAGGCTTCCGCCTTTTTAGAAACGCGCTCCCCCTCCTGCATGGAAAAGGCCGCGTGAAACTGCTGGTCTCCTCTTGTAAGGACCGCCTGCAATCCGCCGTTCAAGCTCTCCGGGTCACTGTATGGAAGCGTGTAGATCAGGCTCAGATGGAGCTGGCCTTGCAGCGTCCCATTCCCTGCTTCCGATCCAGGTACTGTTTCCCCCTCCTGCGCACCGGCCTGTTTCCCTGACTCCTCCCGGCTGCCCGGTGTCTCTTCTTTCTTCGGAGCTTCTGTCTGGCCTCCTGACGTCTCACCTGCCGTCGGCGCTTCCGTCCGGTCTCCCGATGTCTCACCTGTAGTCGGCGCTCCTGCCTGGTCTCCCGACGTCTCACCTGTAGTCGGCGCTCCTGCCTGGTCTCCCGACGTCTCACCTGCCGTTGGCGTTGCTGCCCGGTCTCTCGGCGTCTCGCCTTTCTTCGGTACCCCCGCCTGTTTTTCCTGCTTCTCTGTCAGCAGGCTGATGCCTGCCTCTTCCCTCCGGGCCTGTCCGCCAGTGTCTAAAAATCTCCCGCTCTGCCCCGGCCCGGCGGCAAATACGGTGGTTCCGGGTGTCTGCAAAAGCATACCTGATACTAGCAGCCAGGCACATAACTTTTTCATTTTCAATTTTTATTCTCCTTCCCTTTTCAGGGCCAAAAAAACGATATCCAGGGATATCGTTTTTTTATAAAGACAACAGACAGACAGAATACACCTGTCCATCCATGTCTGCAGCCCGGCTGTCCCTCCCTTGGGACCCGTGGCTTTGCGTCACTGCCTTACGACAGTTTTGCCCCTTTATTTTTTTATAATACTTTATCATCAGTATCACTGGTATAAGAATACCTAATCCAACAATTTTAGTCAAGTATTTTTAAAGAAATCCCTTGACTTTTTTACAGATTTCATCCAACAGCAGTTCTCTGTTCTTTTTTGTAACTTCATAAACCTCCACATCCGGTCTCTCTGCAACTGCCTGCGTAAAAGCGCCTGTCTTTTTCTGCAGGACTCCCAGGACAAGACTCTGGGTATCCAGACAGGAAAACAATGCTTCCTGGAACCCAGGCGCCTCCGCTTCCGCTTTCCCCAGTTCATCTATCAGGGCTATTTTCTCCGGCATGTCCTTCACCTTTCGCATCACCGCAGCGCCCAGTGTCTCAAAGGTTTCCGGGATGGCTGTCTTCCTTCCCTTACCGGTTCGGATGAGAATTGGGCTGTCATTTTCATATTCCCCCATAGGCATAAGACTGTGCAGGTAAAATCCCTTCTGGACACCGCCGATTTCATAAGGCAGTGTTTGGTAGCCCACAGGCACAATTCCCAGCTTTTCCACTATGCGGTTCAAAAGTGTGCTCTTGCCGATTCCTTTTTCCCCTGTCAGGAAAATATGCTTTCTGTCCGTCCCGGCCGGATGGGCCGTGAGTTTTTTCTTATGGGCCAGCTTTTTCTCAGCCTTGTGACAGCCGCACTGACAAAAAGCTGCAGCCTTTTGGAACATGGGACGCTTTCTCAGTGGAAATCCTGCTTCCGGAAGTGTTTCCAGTAAATCTGCCAGCTCATGGATTTCCTCCACAGAGTGATAGACCCTGAGCCCGCCGTATGTCTTCGTTTCTCCTGCCAGCCTGCCTGCCACGGCAATCGTCTCCTCTGTCAGACGCTCCTGAACCTCTGCATCCTTGTGCGCGCAGATAATCCTGGGCACGCAGAGTTCATACTCGCCCTCCAGCAGTAGAAAATCCACAGGCAGCTTTTCATAGAAATCCCCGCTGCCGTCCGCCGGAAGGAGAATGTCTGTCTCCTTTTTTCCTTTCACGCAGACAAGGTCAGCGCCCGCCTCCCTGTGTCTCCATGTATTGCTGTCAGATGTATCCAGGGAAAATTCGGGGCAGAACACACTTTTTACGGTTCCCACCCGGTATCCCCGCTTTTTCAGCTCTTTTATAAGTCCGGTGACTGTTGTGGTCTTACCGGATTTTCTCACACCAACAATTGTACAGATTTTCAACTGTCACCCTCCTCTTGCATTATTTCTATTATATATTTACACCAGCGTCTTCGGTGCCTGTCTTTTGGGAGGATCAGACGGTACGCATCCCCATCCTCAGCCAGGTACACCTGCCCTGTAAGGATCTCCTCACCGGATACGGCAGCACCCCCGCCGTCCCGGCTTATGAATTCCACAAGCGTATCTGCAGATAAACTGCCCAGCACCTCTCTCACCGAAAAAGCCCGGTATGAATATTCCTCTCCATCTGCATTCTTCCCCTCCAGCCTCACAGGAAAAATGCCCTCAAACAATTCACTGTTTACTTTCATATCCGCTCACCCCAGATTGCAAGCATGTCCTCCATGGCATACAGACAGGAAGATCTCTCATGCCTATCTTCCGCGGCATACAGACAGGAAGATCCCTCATGCTTATCTTCCGCGGCATACAGACAGGAAGATCTCTCATGCTTATCTTCCGCGGCACACAGACAAGAAGATCTCTCATGCTTGTCTTCTTCGTCACTTGGGCAGACGGTCTCCCCGTGATTGCCTCCGTCCCGGGTCTCATGCATTCCATGGTCGCTGATCAGCAGGATCTCTCCGGAAAAGATCTTAGAAAGTTCCTCTATATATCTGTCCGCCTCTTGCAGTTTTTCCATACACGCAGAACTGTACGGGCCAAACCCATGGGCCGCGTCATCAATCTCATGGAAATGGGCAAAAATAAACTCTTTTCCTTCTTTGGCTGCTCTGCATGCAGCCTGGTAAATCCAATGATCGCATCCTTTTCCTTTTGCTGCCGCATGAAGTCTTGGCGGCAGTTCTGTCTTTAAAATTCTGGTATCTCCCTCCAAAAAGGCAGTATCCTCCCTGCTCCTTTTTGCAAACAAAGTGGGAACCCGCAGTTCCCTGTCTTTTCTGGAATATACGCCGTGCACAACAGGCAGCTCCCCTGTTATCATGGTTGCCATGGCAGGATTTGTCACCGGCGGCTCTACGGTCCTCACCGGGATCACGGAAAAGCTGCGGCTCATAAAGGGCACACTGCCTTTCTCCACTGCACTTTTATACATCCGGTACCCCACTCCGTCCAGATAACAAACCAGTACCTTTCCATGGCTCAACTTTTCCCTGACAAAAGGGGCAAATTCCTGAAGTCTTCTGCCATAGCAAAAACAGAGCTGTTCATATTCTTCGGGTGTGTTCACATTGGCAATGACTGCCTCTCCAAATCCAAAATCTTCCAGATCCACATACCGGGTGTTCACCCGCTGGAACAAAAGTCCGGGCTTGTGTTCCCGGTCTCTGCGCATTTTTTCCACTGTGGGAAGAATCCGTTTTGCGTACACACTGCACAGAGGCTGAGGTCTTCCTTCTTTTCTGAGCACCAGGCAGTCTTCCTCACCGGTAAGACGTGACACCAGCGCCTGAAGAAATTCCGGGCTTATCATGGGCATGTCAGTGGCAAGCATCACAGCATACGGTGCATCCATCTGCTTTAATATCTGGTAGATCCCCTCTAAGGGACCGTATCCTCTCTCCTCATCCTCCACAACTGTGCAGGATAAATCCTGATATTTACTCCTATCATCCACCGAAACATAGATTTCTGGGAAATCCCGGCAGGCCTCTATAAGAGTGTGCAGAAATGTGTTCCCGTTCCATGTAAGGGACGCCTTATTTCTTCCCATTCTGCTGCTCTTTCCTCCAACCAGAATCCCCGCTACTGTCTTTATCATACACCTAAACCTCGCTCATATCTTAAGCTGACACCAAAACTGTTGCTACAATGGCCTTTCCACACTGCCGGCACATCCGTTTAAACACACTCTAGTACAGCATTGCGTAAGTTTCGGTGATAGAGTACCTGATATTTTCGTCAGTGCAAGGCGCCGAAGCGACGGCGTAGCGGTTCCTACGACTAGCTTCGGCAACGCGGCACTGGCGTAAATAGCGGGTGCTATATCATTGGAACTTATGCAACGCTGTACTAGTGCTCCATCCGGCCAGAAACCATAGTAGCAGCACTGCCTATTTTGCCATCTGCCGCGTTGTCGTCAGTCAGCGGAGGAACCACTCCTCTTCCTTCCTCCGCCTTGCAGACTGACAAAATATTCAGCACTGCTACTATGATTTCTGACTGGATGGAACACTAGTTCTCTCCCAGATACAGCGCATCAATGGTTGTCCCCGGCAAAAGCACGCCGGAACCTTTTGGGATCATACCGATCAGATTGCAGCCGCCCCATGGACTGACCATACCGTTTGCCTGATTCTTCCTGGTGTTTAAACATACCCTGCCCTGATCAAATTCCAGAATACCAGGGATGATCCTTCCCCCGGGACTCTTCTTCGGAAATCCATCCGGAAGACATACGGGAATGCAGGGCACTTTGTATTCCTTTTTGCCGCACATTTTGCGGAATGCGGGAAGCCCCAGCAAAAACAGCGCGGCCGCCGCTGCGGAAGGGTTGCCGGAAAGCCCTAAAAGTAGTTTTCCATCCTTCACGGATGCTAAAGTTGCCATTCCCGGTTTCATCTTCACCTGCCAGAAAAGCACCTCTGCGCCGATTCCCTCCATGGAGGCAAGGGCCAGATCATAGTCTCCCACAGATGCACCTCCGGTTGTGATAACACAGTCCGCATCCTGAAGACATGTTGTCAGTGCATCCTCGATCGCTGCCTGGTCATCCCTGACAATTCCGTAAATATCCGCTGTAATTCCCCACTGCCGCAGGAATCCCTGCAGCATATAGGCACTGCTGTTTCTTATTTTACCAGGTTTCAGCTCCTCCGATACCTGCAGAAGCTCATCCCCGGTACTGATGATCTTGACTGTGGGTTTTTTGAAGACTTCCACCTCTCCATACCCAAGACCTGCAAGAAGCCCCACGGATGCCGGGCTTAAATACTCGCCTTCCTCCATGACGATCTCGCCTTTTTTTACATCTTCCCCTGCTTTTACGATGTTGCTCCCCGAAGCAATGGGGGAAAAGAAACACACTTCCTTTTCAGTAAAGGAAGTGTCTTCATATTTTTCCACAGCATCGGCTCCCTGAGGGATAGGTGCTCCGGTCAGTATTTTTACTGCCTCCATAGGCCCTATCACTTTTTCGGGGGCATGCCCCGCCGGTACCTCCTCGATAATTCTCAGAGTCACCGGCGTGTCATGTCCTGCACCTGCAACATCCGCAGAGCGGATAGCATAGCCGTCATAGGGAGAGCGGTCAAAGGGAGGGATATTTTCTTTTGCCCGTACCCGGCAGGCCAAAATCCTGCCGTAGGCCTCATTGACTGCCACCTTTTCCCGTCCCATCCTCTCTGTATGAGAGAGGAGCAGGTCTATGCCTTCCTGCAATTCTATTCTCTTTGGATAGTTCTGTGCCATATCTGTTGTCTCCGTTAAGCCTGCAACGATCCCGTCAGCCGGACCGTCACTTATGCCTTCTCAATTTTGATCGCGCATACCTTATATTCCGGTATTCTCGCATATTTGTCCAGTGCCGCATTCGTCAGCCAGTTTGCATTTCCATCCGGGAAGTGGAACGGCATCCAGGACTCGCCCTGGGAAACCTTGCGTCCGACTCTCGCAGTGGATTCGATCTGACCACGCCTGGAAGATACTTTTACCTTGTCACCATTTTTGATCCCCAGTGCATCCGCATCTTTGTAGTTCATCTCAATATAAGAAGTGCCCTGGATCTCCATCAGGCCCGGTGTTCTTCCGGTCATGGCTCTTGTGGTATAGTGATACAGCATACGGCCTGTCATCATGATGATGGGATATTCCTCATCCGGAAGCTCTGCAGACGGAACATACTCTGCAGGATAGAACATGGCAAGTCCTCTTGAGAATTTGCCCACATGCAGGATCGGTGTTCCTGGATGATCCTTGGTCGGACACGGCCACTGCAGACTCTCACCTGCATCCAGCCTTGCATGACTGATTCCGCCGTAGCTTGGAGTCACGGATGCGATCTCATCCATGATCTCAGCGGAGGTCAGATGCGGCTGCTCATAACCCATACGGTTCATCAGGTCAATGATGATATCTGTATCCAGTCTCATTTCGCCGTCCAGCTTCACTGCCGGGCGTACTCTCTGCACACGGCGCTCTGTATTGGTAAAGGTACCCTCTTTCTCCGCATAGCTGACACCGGGAAGGATAACATCCGCATACTGCGCGGTCTCTGTCATGAACAGCTCCTGGATCACAAAGAAATCGAGGTTTTCCAGGGCTTTGATAATGTGGTGGGTATCCGGGTCTGTGACAATGGGATCTTCCCCGTAAATGTACAGGCCTTTCACCTTCCCTTCAATAGCAGCCGGGAATACTTCTGTAGAGTGAAGACCATTGTTTGGATTCAGCTTCACACCCCATGCCTTCTCGAATTTCTCCCGTACTTCCGGATTTTCCACTTTCTGATATCCCGGATAGTCTTTCGGACCTGCTCCCATGTCGCAGGCTCCCTGTACATTGTTCTGTCCGCGAATCGGGTTGACGCCGCATCCCTCACGTCCAAGCTTGCCTACCAGCAGAGCCATGTTGGACATGGACATAACGCCCTCCGTACCGGTGGAATGCTCCGTAACACCCAGACAGTAGATGATTGGAGCTTTGTCCGCTTTCGCGTACATGATGGCAGCTCTTCTCAGATCTTCAGGGTCTATGTGGCAGATTTCCCCAACTCTTTCCGGGGTATAATCTTTTACAATCTCTTTGATCTTCTCATAGCCTTCTGTTCTCTCTTCGATGAACTTCATATCCTGAAGGCCTTCCTCGATGATCACATGCATAATGCCGTTGGCAAATGCAACATTGGTGCCAGGTCTTAATTTCAGATGGATGTCTGCTTTCTTGGACAGGTCAATGTCACGTGGGTCAACCACGATCAATTTGCAGCCCCTCTGCACAGCCTGACGAATCTGCATACCGATAACCGGATGTGCTTCCTCCGGGTTGGAGCCTACCATCATGATCAGGTCCGGTTTCTGGGTGATATCCGCAACCGGGTTAGTCATAGCGCCTGAACCCAGCGTCATAGCAAGGCCTGCCACAGACGCGGAATGGCATACACGTGCACAGTTATCTGTGTTATTGGTTCCAAAGCAGGTTCTCACCATCTTCTGGACCATGTAGATATCCTCGTTTGGTGAACGGGAACATGCAAAACCTGCCAGGGATTCTGAGCCATACTGTTTCTTGATCTCCATGAATTTGGAAGCCACCAGATCCAGTGCCTCGTCCCAGCT
>ENA-UAPG01000418-UAPG01000418.1-human-gut-metagenome-genome-assembly--contig:-NODE-418-length-13838-cov-9.334180_pt1 | contig 13838 bp, 13 predicted proteins | sample MGYA00243478_ERZ654573 | MGnify/ENA primary metagenome ERZ654573 (study PRJEB26926, sample SAMN06164711) | human gut metagenome | biome: ENVO:00009003; feature: ENVO:2100002; material: ENVO:00002003... | reverse complement strand
GGAATATTACAACCCGTTTTTGAAACGTTCCTATATGCTGAAGGACCGTATTATTGAGTGGGAAGGCAGGGAATGCCGTTTGGAGCTTTCACTTGACAATTTCAGTCCCCAGTACAAGCTGGAGAAGATGGACAGGGAGAGGGATGCCATTATGCGGACTATTCCGGGAGGCTTTGCCAGGGTAGATGCCCGGGATGGGAAGACCGTTATCTGGTACGGCGGGGATTTTCTCCATATGATCGGCTACACAAAAGAGCAGTTTGAAAAGGAACTGCATTTTCAGTGTACTTATATTCATCCGGATGACCTGCCCCGGGCCACTGAAATGATGAACCATTCAAGAGAGACTCAAATGCCCACTACTGCAGAAGGGCGTATCCTGACCCGTGACGGCACCCAGAAGGTACTGACCATGACATTTTGCTATGTGAGTGCTGAAAACAGTTGGGACGGCATTGAATCTTTCTACAGCGTTGGTATTGACATTACAAAAGAGCGGGAAGTACAGGAGCAGCAGCGTAACGCGCTGGAGGAGGCCTATCAGGTAGCGAGAGTGGCAAATGCGGCAAAGACCAATTTTCTCTCTTCCATGTCCCATGATATCCGGACACCCATGAATGCGATCATGGGTATGGCTGCAATTGCGCAGGCCAATCTGGATTCACCGGAAAAAATAGAGGACTGTCTGGATAAGATAAACACCTCAGGCAGGCATTTGCTCAGTTTGATCAGTGATGTGCTGGATATGTCAAAAATAGAGAGCGGGAAAGTCTCTTTGGCGCCGGCCCAGGTGAACCTTTCAAATTTGATACGGGAAGTCATGGATGTATGCCGCCCCCTGATAAATGAGAAACACCAGATATTTCAGATGAAAATTGGAAGAATGCGCCATGAGAATGTGATCACAGATGGGGACCGCCTGCGCCAAGTACTGATGAATCTGCTTTCCAACGCCATAAAGTACACCCACAAAGGCGGTGAGATCACACTTAGGATCAATGAGCGGAATTCCTTAGTCCCCAATAAATGCCAGTATGAATTTATCTGTTCGGACAGCGGGATCGGTATATCAAAAGAATTTTTGCCATATATATTTGACTCTTTCTCACGGGCCGATGATTCCAGGATCAGCAAGATACAAGGCACAGGTCTCGGAATGGCAATTACAGAAAATATTGTGCGTATGATGAACGGTACTATTGATGTCAAGAGTGAGGAAGGCGTTGGGAGTACCTTTACTGTCTCCATACCTATGGATATATGCCAAGAAAAAGAAGCCCTCAGCGGGTCATACCAAGAGACAGACGCAGAGACTGCAGGGGAGGATAAAAAGAAGACGGGGTTTTTAGGCAGGAAGGTTTTGCTTGCAGAGGATAACGATATTAACAGGGAGATAGTGGAAGAATTGCTTCAAATGCATCATATGATCGTAGATTCCACAGAGAACGGCCAACTGGTCAAGGAAGCTTTCGAGGCATCTGCGCCGGGAGACTATTGCGCCATTCTGATGGATATTCAAATGCCAGTCATGAATGGGTATGACGCAGCTGCCGCGATCCGCAAACTGCCCAGGGAGGACGCCCGGACCATTCCGATCATTGCGTTGACTGCCAATGCTTTTACTTCAGATGCGATGAAGGCTCGCAACGCGGGAATGAATGACCATCTTGCAAAACCTGTTGAGGTTGAGCGACTGCTGGAAGTCCTTCAAAAATGGATTGGGCAGCCTGTTTAGAAAATGGAGTTACTTTAAAAGAATACAATAACTATCGGAGTGTGAATCATGTGGAATATGCAATGGTATAAAACAGGTATGAAATTAATAATAAGCTGTCTTTTATTCTTATTTGTATTCCAATGTGGGACATTGGATCTTTATGCAGAAGAAACAGCTTGGGTGAACAGCAAGGAGCCGGAGGAGAAGGTTATACGGGTTGCATTTCCGGAAGTGAAGGATTTTAGTGAGACAGACGAGAATGGAATGTATACTGGACTGGTTGTCGACTACCTGAATGAGGTTTCAAAATACACCAACTGGAAGTATGAGTATATAGAAGGGGACAGTGGAGAACTGCTTCAAATGCTGAAGAATGGCCAGGCAGATCTTATGGGGGGCATGTTTTATTCAGAAAGTCTGGAAGGTATTTATGACTATCCGGAATACAACATGGGATACAATTACGGTGTTCTCTTTGCATTAAAAGATAATAAAAGTGTGCGGGAATGGGATCTGGACTCACTGAACGGAAAGACCATCGGTGTATATGCCAATGCAACGGATAAGATTGAACGCCTGCAGCGGTATCTGGACTTTAATAATGTCAAATGCAAGTATCGGTATTATGAACCCAGTGAAGTTTTGGATGATGGGCTGTATCCCTTTTTGGAAAGCGGAGAGGTGGATCTTCTGCTGGGGAATGAACTGGAGGCAGACGGTACATACAGAATTGTAGCAAAATTCCAGGCTCAGCCATACTATTTTGCTACAACAAAAGGAAATAAAGAGGTACTCGACGGCCTGAATCATGCCCTTGCTAGGATAACGGACAATATTCCAACCTTTTATGAAGAGCATTACGATACATCAGAGGATGGACAGCAGAACACGCAAATATGGCTGACACAGGAGGAACAGAAGTATATCCGGGAATCCAAACCCATTAAAGTTGCAGTCATCCCCGGTTCTCATCCCTTTTTCTGTATTGATGACGAGGACTCTCACGATGGGATCATCCCTAATATACTGGACGAGGTGGGAAAGACCACCGGGCTTTCTTTTACTTACGTCTATGCGGATACCTACGATGAGATGCTGGAGCTGGTAAAGGAGGGAAAAGCTGATTTTGCCGGATGTTTCTATGATACAGAGGAAGAGGCGCTGGAGCAGGGACTGGCGCTCAGCGTACCATATTCAACATTTACCAACATTATAGTAAAGAATAAATTTGTAACCTATCCTGCCAAGGGGCTTACAGCGGTTGCGTTAAAGGGGAGAAAATTACCGGATTCTCTTGGTGCTGAAAAGGTGATCTACTGCAGCACTCCGGAGGAAGGCATACAGATGGTGGGAAAGAGGAAAGCAGATTACATGTACGGTCTATCCACGTATCTGGAGCAGGCTATTCAAAGCCAGCATTTTGCAGATATTTCCGTATTAACCCTTAATGGTCTGAACAGCAAAGTTTCCTTTGTCCTTTCGCGGCCGGTATCCCCGGACCTTCTGGCTGTTTTAAATAAGGCCATTGGAAGTTTATCCTCCCAACAGCGGGAGGAGATCATAAATCAAAATCTGATATCTGTGGCAAACGGTGAAATCAACTTTGAATCGCTTTTGTACTCCAAACCGGAGCAGGTGATCATGATTTTGGCAGTCATTTTGGGGTTGATCATTATTTCCGTCATCTTTATAGCGAGATACAAAATAAGAAATGCGGTGATCACGGGAGAACTGCAGAAAGCGGAGGCGGCAAACGAAGCCAAAACCATATTCCTTTCTAAAATGTCCCACGAGATTCGTACGCCCATGAATGCCATCGTAGGTCTGTCTGAACTGGCGGCCGGCCATGAGGAGACTCCGCCAAAGATAAAGGATTATCTTACAAAGATACAGGCTTCATCTGATTACATGCTGTCCCTGGTGAATGATATCCTGGATATGTCAAGGATTGAGAATGGAAAGATGATTCTAACACCTGAGAAATTCAGTATGGATTGTTTGCTGGATGATATTTACAGCATGATACAGTCGCTGGCGGATGTAAAGAAGATAACCTGTATTCTTGACAAGCAGGTACGCCATGGCAATCTTATCGCTGATGCAGTCCGTTTAAAACAGGTTTTGGTAAACCTTGCAGGAAACGCAGTGAAATTCACATCCAGCGGCGGACAGGTGGAACTGATCGTGCATGAAATGTCCAGTGATGGAATATCGGCTCACTTCCGTTTCTGTGTAAAGGACAATGGGATCGGGATCGCGCCGGAGGCACAGGCGAGAATTTTCCAGGTGTTTGAACAGGCAGGGACATCTACAGCAAAAAGTGCAGGCACCGGGCTTGGGCTGCCAATCAGCAAAAGTATCATAGAACAGATGGGGTCTGCCATCCATTTGAAAAGCAAGCCCGGAGAAGGGTGTGAATTTTCCTTTGAGCTGGACATGGATTTGTGCGGGGAGAAGGAGCCGCTGTCCCCATGGAGGGAAAACAGCGGAGAGGATTACTATTTGAAAGGTGTCCGGATCCTGCTGGCAGAGGATAATCTGCTGAATGCAGAAATTGCCACAGAGCTTTTAACGGAACAGGGAGCAGTGGTTGAAACGGCGGAAAACGGACAGGAGGCTATAAACCGTTTTAATGAGAGCATGGCCGGATATTATCAGTTGATCTTAATGGATATTCAGATGCCCGTTAAAAATGGTCTGGAAGCTGCCATGGAAATACGGTCCGGTGCACATCCGGACGCGGGGACCATTCCGATAGTGGCTATGACAGCCAATTCTTTCAAGGAAGATATGGAGGCGGCAAAAAACGCTGGTATGAATGGATTTATCCCGAAACCGGTAGATGTCCGGCATTTGTATCGGGTCCTGCATGGGATCTTAAAAAATAAGTAGGATTTTTCTCCCTCGCACAAGATGATTTTAGGTCGGTTGAGGGATTAGAAAACGTCGGAAACCCGTATAAATACTATGTCTTTTCGGGTTCTCGACGTTTCTTTTATCGCCTGTGTTGGTGGTGCTTCCTTTGCCTTTGCCGGGTCAGCCTGTTTGACAGCCCTATGATAAGCATATAGGACTTCCTTTTTTCGTTCAAGCCGCACGTCCACATAACGGGCGGTAACGGCTTCAAAGTTCATAGACGGCCCAAGCGATACGCCGATACCCACAAGCGTGTGTCCCAACACTTCGCCTACACGGATATGCGGCAGTTCCAAATGATACCCACGACGCGGCAATCGGCGCACCGTCCGGCTTCGCTGCAACAAGGTCGTTGTCATAGTAAGGTTTCCCGTCCTTTTATCCATACTCAATTTTCCTTTTTTGCTTTGTCAACTTCAAGTTTCATCACAATTTGATTGCCATAACCTCCAAGCTTTACTAATAGATTTTTCTTGATGTTCGTCTGTACAAACCCTAGATGCTCATACAGCTTTTTTGCTGTTGTGTTTTTTGACAGCACATCAAGGGTATAACTTTCATACGAAAGTGTGTCGCAAGCATATTTTATGAGCCGTGTTGCAATACCTTGGCCTCGGTAGTTATCATCTGTGGTTATGTAATCAATATATCCTTCGTTTATCCCATGAACGGTTATTTCATGAAGAATTCCACCCATTTGCATATATATCACTGCACCCTTGAAGCTGCCGAGTAAACGCTTACAGGTTTCTTTGCTCAAAGCTATACAGCGTTTATGGCTATTGCCTAAGCCGAGAAAGCCAACCACTCGCCCTTCATAAAGGCAGACATAAACCATATCATAATCAAAGGCGTCAATAAACAACTTTTTCAGTAAAGTTTTATCCTTTGAAACGGCTTTAGCGTAGATGTAATAGAACCCGTCTATAAAAACTGCAACAGCCTGTTCGACTTGCGCGTGATTCAATTCTGAGAGCTTTTTGATTTTATATTCTGTTTTATTTTGCATAAGCTTTGTCCTTTCTTACAATAAATTCTCTTTGAAATTTTCAAACCATTGAATTTCAAATTTGATTTTATCAATTGAAAAATTGAGCATTGCTAATTGGAAAAAAGCAATATCTTGTACATTTGCTACGCTTTGTATTTCGACAGCACCTTTCTCTTTGAGCATTGATAGATACTCCTCATCAAAATCGGGTTGGATTTCGGCAGCCGACTTTATCTGTTCAAGGCGAATAAGTTCTTTCTTCAACTCAAAGACATATGCTGCAATAAGTTCCAATCGCTCACTCTTTGAGGTAAAACCCATAAAGAAAAATTTACTCAACTCCATATTTCTTTCCTTGTAAAGCATAGGCTCTGATATAGTGGAGAGGAAGTGTTCCTTCCCCTCGTGCGTAATTTCATACACTTTTTTATTTACGCTGTTTTCAACATACTCATTAAAGCAAATCATATTTTTGCTCAGTAGTTTTTTTACCGCCGCCTGCATACTTCCTATACTGCTGCTGCTGATATTGCCAAAGTTTTTTTCGATAACCTTCTTCATCTCGTAGATTGTGCAATTCTGAATCATGAGAAGTCCTAAAATGATTATGTCCATGTTAACCTCCATTTGTATTTCTAATAGTAATATGTCTAAAAGAATACATTGGATAAACCAGATTGTCAAGCCTGTGCAGAATAGTCTACAAATCGTTAAGCATATATGCGCTATTACTGTCAATGCTGCCCTGCTTTGGCAAAATGGGGCAGCTTGATTATTTTGAACAGCTTTTCCCGGTCGGCGGGGGTGTTCACGGTTACGAGTACGTCCGTCAAGCTGTTTATGATTTCCATGTCGCCGCCCGTCGTTACCCATACCAAGGTTGAGCAGTTAGCTTTCGTCCGAACAAGAAAGTGGAGAAACAACTGCAGCATCCTTTGAAATCCAACTCATAAAGATGGATCAGATTTGACACGGCCCCAGCCGCGGCTGCGCCATCCATGGCGTATTTTAAAAGTGCTGCTGTATTTCGGTCCTTTCTCGGACTACCGTTTATCACGAGCATTTCCATCAATGATCCCCTTTCTTTACATTTAGAAATAAGATGATATAATCAGTATATCTTTAAAACAGAAGAATACAAGTACGCACATTTTTGTGCCCTGCAAGAGGTGAAGAAATGTCAGAAGGAAATTTATATGATGGCTCCTGCCAGGTGGTTACCGCATTAAACCTTCTCAGCGGACGCTGGAAGCTGCCGATTTTGTGGAAGCTGTCCAAGGGCGGTATCCGGTACAATGAACTCAAGCGGCAGGTCCGCGGGATCACCAATATTATGCTGACCCGTTCTCTACAGGAGTTGGAGGCCCATGGATTAGTGGAGCGGATCCAATACGAAGAGAATCCGCCCCATGTGGAATATTGTCTGTCAGAAGCAGGGAGAGAATTGATCCCGGCCCTGCGTGAACTGATAAAATGGGCCAGTAATACACCCCATATGACCGAGCAGCAGAAACAATAAGGAGGAAGCAGCAGTATGCCAAAGGAACAGATCACATATCGTTTTGCAGAAAGGGAGGATGTCCCTCTTATTTTGAAATTTATAAAAGAACTTGCAAAATATGAAAAAATGGAACATGAAGTTGTGGCACAAGAATCAGATTTGAAGGAGTGGATTTTTGATAAGAAAAGAGCGGAGGTCATTTTCGCAGTGGTGGATGAAAAAGAAATCGGTTTTGCATTATTCTTCCACAACTTTTCTACCTTTTTAGGGCGTGCGGGAATTTATCTTGAGGATTTATATATTATGCCGGAATATCGCGGGAAAGGTTATGGAAAAGCCACACTGCAGAAACTTGCTCAGATTGCGGTTGAGAGAGGCTGTGGGCGTTTGGAGTGGTGGTGTCTTGACTGGAACCGGCCAAGTATTGATTTCTACTTATCCCTGGGCGCAGAGCCAATGAAAGACTGGACGGTTTACCGGATTGCCGGTGATACATTGAAAGATCTGTCCAATAGCAGCCCGGCAAAAATGGCAGATTGCTGACGAAAGCAGAAATACCTTATAAAGGAGAAGATAACAGATGACAGAAAAAGAAAAAATGATTGCAGGCGAGATTTATGATGCCTACGATGAAGAACTGAATTCTTTAAGGAATCATTGCAGGCAGATGACAGCCCGGCTGAACGGACTGGATATTGCAGATCATAAAGAGCGTGCCGAAATCTTATCCGCACTGCTTGGCAGCTGCGGAGAAAACGTCTTTATTATCAATGCCCAGTTTGATTATGGGTTTAATACTTACATTGGCGATGAGTTCAGTGCCAATTTTAATTTCACAGTCCTTGACTGTGCGCCGGTCCATATTGGCCGCCACGTTTTGATCGGACCAAACGTTACAATTGCTCCGCCCATGCACCCATTGGTGGCGGAGGAACGCAATATCCGGACAGACGGGGATGGCAGGCGGCATTTGTATGAGTATGCGAAGCCAATTGTAATAGGCAGCAATGTATGGATTGCCTCAAATGTGGTTGTAATGGGTGGTGTCACCATTGGAGATAACTGCGTGATCGGAGCAGGGAGCGTTGTGACAAAAGATATTCCTCCTAACACCGTTGCAGTAGGTGCACCCTGCCGTGTTATCAGAGAAATAACAGATGACGACAGGATTGGGTTTGACAGATAAAAGAAAAAGAGTCTGATGCTTGCGTCGTTTCACAAATACCGGAGACGCAGTGTCAAAGTCATGATATCGGGGGTGAAAAGATGAAGAGAATGTTTTTGGTTTCCATGTTTCAAACGGTTTCCAATCTATTGAAAACCATTGAGCCGGACTTGAAAAATAAGACTGTAACGTACATTCCTACAGCAAGCAAAGTAGAAAAATTGGGCTTTTTTGTAAAAATAAGCAAATGGAAGTTAAAGAGATTAGGCCTGGCTGTTGATGAGTTAGAAGTCTCCGAAGCCTCCTATGAAATGATTGTCAGTAAATTGGAAAAGAATGACATCATTTATGTTACAGGAGGCAATACCTTTTACTTACTGCAGGAGTTAAGACGGACCGGGGCGGATAAGATCTTGATCCGGGAAATAGAAAAAGGGAAGCTCTACATAGGGGAATCCGTAGGAGCCATTATTGCTGCTCCTGATATCGGTTATTCTGCCAAAATGGATCGTGCAGAAAAAGCCCCTGATTTAAGAGAGTATTCGGGATTAAATTTGATTGATTTTTATGTGGTCCCACATTACAAAAACTGGGAAATGGGGAAGGCTGCTAAGGAGATCATCCATACATATTCCAATAGTCTGGATTTGAAAATCATTCGTGATACCCAGGCAATACTCGTTGAGGACAAAAAGGTTCGGATATTAGATAAGCAGCAAAAGAGGTAGACTGCACAAGTCTGCGATTTTGTATCTGTCTGCAACTGACCATGAAAAGACTTTGGAAGGGTCCCTCCGAAGTCTTTTCATGGTCGGCTGCAGATAGATATTTTATTCGACCTCAAAATTTTCAGAGCTGAAATTTCTATAAAATCTGCCTTCTTTGGCGGTAAACCGCAGTACACAGTAATCCGGGTCAGTAACACCTTCCGGGTAATACATGGTGTCTCCCTCCTGCCATATCATCTCTTTGTGATAACTGTCCTCAAGAACTTCCATAGTGCCGGTCAGCATAGCACCCCGGAAAAATCTTCTGTCGCAAAAATAAATACAGGCCTTTGGATCACTTCGGTACTGTTTTACGCGCATAGAAGATGTATTCGTAGTAAAATAAAACACTTTAATCCCTTCCCTTTTCCGCGGGGGCAGCATGGCTTTTGTGTTGGGATACCCATTTTCATCCACGGAACTTATAAAGGAAACACCCTGCTTGTCAATTAAGTTTCCAATTGTCTTTACTGCATCTTTCACTTTTGCACCTCCTGTCTTTAACCTTATTATAGCCGAAATGGGGAATATGGTAAATTACACACTTTTTTGTAACTATAAAAGTCCCTTATCCCTTAAAAAATCTTCCCGGTTATCCTCAAGCATCATCTCTATGCCTACGCTCTGCATGATGGAGACGGCTTCAAAAATCTTTTGTCCCCGTTGGGTAAGGGAATATTCTGTTTTTAATGGATATCCTTCAGAAGTCGTCTTTTGGATGACCCCGCACTCTAAAAGTTCATTGAGATGCTGCAGCAGCATTTTTTGGCTGATTCCCGGGATGGATTTTTTCAATGCTGAGGGGGAACATCCGCTCTTGCTGAGCAGCCATAAAATAAGAGGTTTCCATTTCCCCCTGATTATGTCATGGGTCAATTCCAGCGGACAAGTGTAATCACTGCGCATTTTCATCTTAAAACCGTCCTTTCGCCTTAGAAATGTATTTGTCTAAATCCGGAAACTACCTTTTATGGCGCATTCACTGCGCTGACCGTAAGAAAGCATTCCGCAGCCAAGCAAAAATTCCATCGCCAAAGGCGATCCTGCATGGATTTTTGCCTGTAACTGTGAGGGGACTGAACAGTTACATTATTTTTAAATAAATCTGTATTATGGCTTCATATTATCATAGAGTAATGATAAAATCTACAGGATGGGAACGGATAAGGCTGATTCATTTGATCCCGGTGTCATATTATGCAAGAAAAAAATGACCGAGGATGGTACAATGATAAAAGCATGACCCAAATAGCAAACAGCGTTTTGGACGCAGTAACAAATTCAATTGACACCAATGGAGGTTGTATATGGAAGTTAATTTTAAAAAATTAGAACGTGTATTGAGTACAGCAGAAGTGATCTATTTATCAACAAGCAAAAATGACATGGTTTCCTCAAGACCTGTAAGTCCTTTAAATATAGGGCTGCGCTTATATGTAAGAACATCAGCAGCAAGCAGAAAAGCGAAAGAAATGTTAAGTAATCCCAATATTGCAGTCTGCGTGGGGAACTTTTATTTTACAGGAAAAGCAAAGGCGCTGGGGTCTGTATTTGATGACAGAAATACGGAAATAAAATCAGCTTATATATTGCGATATCCGGATTCTTTCAGTGAGGAAGATGAATTTATAAAATCAGATGAAGTATTTTTTGAGCTATTGATCGAGAATGCGTCTGAATGGATTTATGAAGATGGTGTTCCCATCGGTTTAGCAGAACGGCGGTCATAAAACACATAGATGGTCAGATACCATGAAACGCGTCTCCGGGATGGGAAAAAAACCTTTCATACCTTTAGAAAAGGAAAACAGAGAAAACTTTGGAACATTCGTGAAAAAAACCTACAAAAAATACGTTTAGAATAGCAAATAGAACCAATATGTGGTACAATAGATATTAATTACAGACATGCCTTATTTGCCCCTTGTAATTTTTTCATTAAAGTGCAGAGAGTGAAAAAATTAACAAAAGTAGATAAGATTTTTGTCTGTAAATCAATTTTATAAGGAAGGTGAACAATTGGAGAATTATACCAAGTATAAGCTGAAGGGGAATGAAGAACTGGCTTCATTACTGGCCGACAAGGATAAGCTGTTCGTCATTGCCTGCAACAAGTGCTTCAAGGAATTTGAGACCATTGACGAACCGGATTGCGGTGAATTTGAAAAAATCGCTGCCGAACATGGAAAAACAGTCACTGGCAGCGCAAAGGTTGATTTTTTGTGCAACAAAACTCAGACTGGGAACAAATTACAGGATATGATTCCTGAAGGCACGGAGCATGTTTTTGTAATATCCTGCGGTCTGGGTATTCAGACTGTTGCGGATATGGCAGAGGTACCTGTATATGCGGCCAGCAATTCATTGAACTATACAGGACATCACGGCATGGCATTGACCCAAAAGCGCTGTGATGCATGTGCCCAGTGTTACCTGAATGTCACCGGTGGAGTCTGTCCAATCGTTGACTGCTCAAAGAGTCTGGTAAACGGACAGTGCGGCGGCGCAAAGAATGGAAAATGCGAAGTGGATCCCGACAAAGACTGTGCCTGGGAAAAGATCAATAAGAAGCTGGAAAAGCAGGGACGTCTTGAAGAATTTTTGAATCAGCCGGTTCAGGTTCGCGATTATTCAAAAACCAATTTTAAAGTTATTAATGACTATGTGAAATCCATCCGTGAGGAAAGATTCGCAGGCTACTATGGCGGTGTTCATCCGTCAGAGCGTAAAGAATTCAGTGAACATATTACGCTTAAAAGGTTCCCGGAGCCGAAGACTGTTGTCATTTCCATGTCACAGCATTTAGGAGCTCCGGCAAATCCCATTGTAGAAGTGGGGGATGCAGTGAAAGTGGGACAGAAGATTGGGGAAGCGGCAGGTTTTATCAGCGCTCCTGTTCACTCCAGTGTCAGCGGAACTGTTGTTGCAGTTGAACCGCGTCTGCATGCCACAAGAGGCAGCGAGGTGATGGCTGTAGTCATTGAATCAGATGGAAAAAATACTCTGCACGAATCAGTAAAACCAAATAAAGATTTTGAAAGCCTCACCCCGGATGAGATTATTGAGATTGTCCGCGAGGCTGGAATTGTAGGTATGGGAGGAGCTGGTTTCCCCACATCTGTCAAATTAAAACCCAATAAGCCAATTGAAGCTATCCTGCTGAACGGCTGTGAATGTGAACCGTTTTTGACAGCAGACCACAGAGTGCTTCTGGAGTTTACAGATGATATTCTTTATGGTCTGAAAGCAATGATGAAAACAGTAGATGCCCAGAAGGGTATTATTGTCATTGAGGATAATAAGCCGGATGCTGTTGCGCTTATGGAAGAAAAAACTGCTGACTGCGACAACATTCAGGTGGTAGTGGCTAAGACAAAGTATCCGCAGGGCGCTGAAAAAATGCTGATCAAGCGCGTTATGGGAAGACAGGTTCCGCGAGGCGGTCTGCCTGCAGATGTAGGTGTTGTAGTGAGCAATATCAGTACCGTGAAGGCTGTTTCTGATGCAATTCAGAAGGGTATGCCGCTGATTGAACGTGTTGCGTCTGTAACCGGTGAAAAAATTAAAAATCCGGGCAATTATATCGTGAAGATCGGTACCAATGTAAAAGAGCTGATCGACTACTGCGGCGGCGTGACAGATGATGATGTTTTGATCAAGATGGGTGGACCTATGATGGGATTTGCCCTTCCGGATTTGAATGTGCCGATGATGAAAGGTTCCAATGGAATCATTGCCATAGATACGGATCAGACACAGGAAGTGGCATGTATCAAATGCGGACGCTGTATGGATGTATGTCCTATGGAGCTTTCTCCGCTGTATTTTGCCAAGCTTGCAGATGAGCAGGACTGGGTAGGGATGCGTGACAGGAACGTCATGGATTGTGTTGAGTGCAGATGCTGTGACTACATATGTTCTTCCAAGATTCCGATTGTCAGCAAGATCAAAGCCGGAAAAAATGCCATAAGGGGGATGAAGTGATATGTTAATTACCCAATTAAAATCAAAGGAAACTATCGTATCACTGGTGGACGGAAAGAAAGTCTTTGTCATTAACTGCCAGGGATGCAAAGAAGTTCATTTCCCTGAAAAAGAAGCCGAAGGATTCCAGAAGGAACTGGCTGAGGTTGGAAATGTGACCGGAATCATTACAACGGATTATATTTGTAATCCGGAAAATATGAAGCTGCGCCTTCAGAAACACAAAAGTGCCATTGATGCGGCAGATGTGGTACTGGTATTCTCCTGCGGCGTCGGTGTACAGACCATTGCCGAGTACCTGGAGGATAAAAAAGTATGTGCAGCATGTGATACATACCCATTACCGGGATTCCAGGGTGTGACACCCTTAGAATATGATTGTGATCAGTGCGGTGAATGCTACCTGAACATCACCGGAGGAATCTGTCCGATCACTGCATGCTCCAAGAGCCTGGTCAACGGCCCCTGCGGTGGTACGAAAAACGGAAAATGCGAAGTGGACAGTGAAATGGAATGTGGCTGGGAGCGTATTTACAGACGGCTGGCACAGCTTGGACGTCTGGATGAACTGAAATGCCCGGTTAAGATACGCAATTACGCAACTGATGATGAAGTGTCTAAACAAACAGAGAACTGTTAACATTCATGTAACTAGGAAGGGACTGAATAGTTACAAATACATAATGATTAGGAGTAGGGTGAATGAATATTAGCGAATTATTTCAACGTGGTGAATTTGTAGTTTCTGCAGAAGTAGGACCGCCGAAAGGAACCAATATTGACCATCTTGTAGAAGA
>ENA-UAPG01000415-UAPG01000415.1-human-gut-metagenome-genome-assembly--contig:-NODE-415-length-13854-cov-8.358287_pt1 | contig 13854 bp, 6 predicted proteins | sample MGYA00243478_ERZ654573 | MGnify/ENA primary metagenome ERZ654573 (study PRJEB26926, sample SAMN06164711) | human gut metagenome | biome: ENVO:00009003; feature: ENVO:2100002; material: ENVO:00002003... | reverse complement strand
TGCTCCATATCTGTGCATCGCGAAGCGTGTTACTGGACACAGAGTGTACAGTAATACGGTTGTAACAGCCGGGAGCCTTCACAGTCATGTACGGTTTACAAATTCTGCCCGTCTGTGCTATGGTAAAAGAAAAAACAGGAGATGTCCAGATATGAAAACAGTTATCATGAATTTTTCCGGTGTGTATCCGGAGGAGGATTTTTATAAACAGGAATCTTATGAGATGATGGATCTTACCCGGGCGGAAGGCGTGAACTGCTACTGTACCGGTGAGGCCGAGCAGGAGATTAAGGGGAAAATGGAAACGTACGGCCCTTATGGCATCCATTTTCTGGATTCCGGCAATTATCACTATGTGAGCAAACTCTGGATGGAGATGATAGACACACCCTTTTCCCTTCTTCTTTTTGATAACCATACAGATATGCAGGAGTCTGCGTTTTTCGGGCTTTTGTCCTGCGGGAGCTGGGTGAGGGAGGCCCTGTTGTCCAATCCTATGCTGAAAAGTGTGTGTATTGCAGGTCCGAAAGAGGCAGACCTTAAAAGGGATATCCCTGCAGACCGGGTAACATGGATATCAGGGGAGGAGCTGAGGGAAGGAAGCATGGAGAAATTTTATGAGTTTTTAGAGAAAGAAACCTGGCCTTTATACATCTCTGTGGACAAGGACATTCTCTGCCCTGAGGATGCAGCCACCAACTGGGACCAGGGGGAGGTGAAACTGGACTGTCTCACGGACTGGATTGAGAAGGCTGCGGCCGCAAGGAAATGTATCGGGGCAGACATCTGTGGTGAAAATCCACCGGAAGGCGGTTTCTGTGAAAATAGGGGATTACACATAAACAGTCAGACAAATAAAAGATTACAACAGGTAATGGCTAAAGTGTTGGTAAATTTTACTAATAATAGTAATTCTTATCAGAATGATTGACACAGGGAATTGGATGACTGTATAATAAAAACCAAATTGTAAATGTCGAAAATTGTAGTATTTGGAAGGGAAATAGGAAGGGTATCCAAGGGGAGAAGGATCCCGGCTGTCCGGGTCCGGTGTTTTATTATGTATACGGAGGAAAAGGGAAAGAATGGAAGAGAGAGCACAAGAGACAAAAGACATCAGGGAATTTCTGCCATTGTCAAACAGCCAGCAAAATATCTGGAATCTGGAGATGGCCCACCCGGGAACGCCAATCAATACCATATGTACCGTACTGCGCATTGACGGTAATTTTCATGTGGAGTATCTGCAGGAATGTATCCGGCTTTGCTATGAAGACTATCCAGTTCTGCGCACCAGGCTCACACGGAGGGAGGGGAAGGCCTGCCAGTACATTGATCCGCATATTCCGGGGAACGCTCCGTTTCTGGATTTTTCCAGGACGAATAAAAAAGGTGCGGATATCTGGGATGTTTCCGTGGCCCGGGAGCACATTACGCTTTTGGATTCCCCTCTTTGTCAGATGATACTTTTCAAGAGAGCGGAAAATACCGGCGGAATCCTCACGAAAGTGCATCATATCATTGCGGACGCCTGGTCCCAGACCGTTGTGACCAACAGGATCATCCACAACTATTTCCGCATGTTAAGGGGTGAGGCACCGCTTAAAGAGCCTATGCCGGACTATGCACTGCATATTGAACAGGAGAACAGATATCTTGCCTCAAAAAGCTTTGCCCGTGACAAGGAATATTGGAAGGCTATGTTAAAGGACATCCATCCGGCAGAAGCAAAAGAGCACCCCTATGCACAGGTGAGCCCTGTGGGGATCCGCAGGTCTTTTGCAGTCTCCAATCGTATGAACCGTATGATCGCAGGTTTCTGCAGGGAAAAGAAAGTGTCTCCCTTTGCGGTGTTTTATATGGCTTTGGCTATTTATCTGCGCAGGATCAAAGGGCAGGAGAGATTCTGTATCGGCGTGCCCACCATCAACCGCCTGAATTTTAAGGAGAAGCAGATGGCCGGTATGTTTGTAAATACCCTGCCTTTTGTAAATGAGCTGGATGCGTCCATATCCTTCCGGGAATTTAATGAAAAGCTGCAGACAGACTGGTATCAGCTTCTCTATCACCAGAGAATGCCGTTCCAGGAGATAAAGAAACTGGCAGCGGGAAATCATGAAGGCGCAGCACCGGATCAGCTCTTTGGGATTGTGCTGTCTTATCAGAACGGACAGATCCATCATCTGCAGGGGGCACAGGTGACTCTGGAAGGGCGCTGGCTCTACAGCGGCTACCAGGCAGAACCTCTGTGTATTCATCTGAGCAGCAGGGATGAGGATAACCGGTTTCAGGTGGATTACGATTACCAGACACAGCTTTTTTCCGAACGTGAGATCATGACTCTGCATCAGCACCTGGTGGATATTCTGCACAGTGCGCTGCTGCATCCGGATACACCCATAAAAGAGCTCTCTGTCATCAGTGAGGAGGAAGAAGAACGTCTTATTTTTGATTTCAACCAGACGGACACCTGGTACCCAAAGAAGCAGAATATAGCAGAACTCCTGCGGGAACAGGCTGTTATGAACCCGAAGAGGGCAGCGGTCATATTCCGAAATAAAAGGCTTACTTATGAGAGACTCGTAAAAGAAGCAGACGCACTGGCAGGAAACATAGCGCATTATTGTTCTGAGGGCGGAAGAAATATAGCCGTCCTGATGGAACGCAGCGACAGGCTTCTGGTTGTTATGGCTGCTGTGGCATTTTCAGGAAATGCCTGGCTGCTCATAGACTCCAGCCAGCCGGCAGCGCGCATCCGTGAACTGCTGGAGGGCAGCCATGCCGCTCTTGTGATCTCAGACAGGACAGCAGAGAACGCCGGTTCCGCTATACCGGTTTTCACGGAGGAAGAGCTTTTAAAGGGGCCGAGTGCTGCCTGCGTTTGTGCGGGACCGGATGACTTGGCTTATCTTGTCTATACATCCGGAAGTACGGGGAATCCAAAAGCTGTGGAGGTGGAACAGCACAGTGTACTGAATCTGGCGTCTATTATGGCGCCGCTTTATCCAAAGGGGGCAGTGCTGTCCATCTGTAATGTTGGCTTTGACGCTTTTTTGCTGGAGAGTATCAGTGCACTGTTGAATGGCAGGACCGTTGTGATGGCTGAGGAGGCGGCATGTAATGTGCCGGCAAGGCTGGCGGAGCTGATCCATGGGTATGATGCCGGCTTTATGGCCCTGACCCCCTCCAGGCTGCTGGAATATCTGAAGGATCCGGGGTTTGGAAAGGCTTTGTCCCATATAGAGTGCATTGTGTGCGGTGGGGAGAATATGCCGCCGGAGCTTTATCATGCTCTGCGGTTCTGTTCCTCCGTGCAGTTATACAATCAGTATGGTCCCTCTGAAGCTGCTGTGGCGGTGAGCCACAGTGCGGTCACGGGAAATGAAATGATCTCCATTGGAAAGCCTCTCGGCAACTGCCGGATATATATACTGGATGAATCCATGCGCCCCCTTCCCGTGGGTGCAGCAGGTGAACTTTATATTGGGGGAGACTGCCTGGCCCGGGGATATCACGGGGATGAGGAGCTGACGCGGAAGAAATTTGTGGGAGATCCCTATATTCCGGGGGAACGCCTGTATCGGACCGGGGATATAGGGTACTGGACACAGGACGGAGAGATTATATTTACAGGCAGAAAAGACGGCCAGTTGAAAATCCTGGGACATAGAATGGAACCTGCGGAGATAGAAGAAAAACTGATTTCACATCCCAAAGTGGATATGGCTGCTGTGAAAGCCTTTGATAATCTTCTGGTGGCATATTATACGTCAAAAGAGGGGCTTGACGGTGAGGAACTTCTTTCTTATGCGGCAATCTACCTTCCAAGATACCAGGTGCCCGCCATGGCAGTCCGGCTGGATGAGATACCGATCACTGCCAACGGAAAAGTGGATCATAAAATGCTTCCCAGACCGTCTGTTCCGGATGTCAGGGAGGCGCCTGCTGATGAGCTGGAGCGTAAGCTGCTGAGTATATGGAAAAAATCTCTGCAGCAGCCGGATTTGAGTATCCACTCCGATTATTTTTTAAATGGGGGAGATTCTCTGAATGCGGTGGCTATGCTTACAGAAGTGGAGAGAGAATTTTCTGTTCTTCCCGAGCTGACCAGCCTGTATGCCTGCCGTACGGTGCGGCGATTTGCGAATCTGCTGCGGGGCAGAGAGGCGGATGCATCCGCTTTCCACACAGAGATACCGAAGGCCCCTGATGGAGATACTTATCCGCTGACAGCCGCCCAGAGAAGCTTCTACGTGCTGGAACAGACGGATGAGACAAAAACAGGATACCATATGCCCGGAATCTTTCTTGTTAAGGGGGATCTGGAGAGTGGCACACTTACCCGCGCGTTTCACAAGATCATCCGTGAAGATGAAACTTTCCGCACAGGATTTGAAATTATTGGTTCCGGTGTACAGGCCCGTGTTCACAGCCGGGTAGATTTTGAACTGGAGGAAGTGTCCGGCAGTGATATAGAGGAAGCGGCAGGCAGATTTATCCGCCCCTTTCAGTTAGACAGGCCCCCACTTATGCGGGCGGGACTTTTTACGGATGGGGAGAACAAATATCTGCTTTTGGACATTCACCATATTATATCCGACGGCATGAGCAGCCAGCTTGTTTTTGAGAGGCTGCACAGAGCATGTCTGCAGGAGGAAACAGAGATGCCGGATACTACATACAGGGATTATGCCTGGTGGGTGGAGAGAAGACCGGCCAAACTGCAGAAGCGGCAGGAAGATTACTGGAGAACAAAACTTTCCGGGAACAGGGAGGAACTTTGCCTTCCGACAGACAGGACACGCCCCGGTGTGTTTGACGGGCGGGGGGCCAGATATTATTTCCATATGCCAAAAGAGATGGAGGAAGCAGGACGCAAATTCTGTGCCCAGCAGCAGGTGACACCTTACATGCTGCTTCTGTCCGCATTCGGTATATTGCTTTTTGGTGTGTGCGGGCAGGAAAAAATCGTGGTGGGAACACCCGTTTCCGGCAGGCGGCACGGAGATTTGAGCAGGGTGACAGGTGTGTTTGTGAATACGCTTCCCGTCTTTTTGGAGCCGGAGAGGAAGAAAAACTATCTGGAATACCTGCACCGGGTGCGGGAGAGTGTCCTGGAGATGTTAGACAATCAGGATACACCCCTTGAAGATATCGTGGCCATGTCGGATGCCGAGCACAACAGGGACAGAAATCCCTTGTACCAGGTGCTCTTTTCCCTGACTGCGGCACAGACGAAAAATCTGCCTTTGGGAAATGCAAAGCTGTCTATGGTGCAGATGGAAGAGGTATCCGTGAAAATGGACCTCCATCTTGAGGTGGTACAAAGTGAAGAGGAAAGCCGTTTCTGCTTTGAATATGCAAAGGCCCTTTTTGACCGTGAGACCATTGAATTTTACAGCCGCTGTTATTTGGAAATTTTAAGGCAGATTCTTGAACTGCCCCACCGGGAGATCGGAGATTTAAGTCTGCTGGAGCCGGGGGACAGGATCCGCCTTTTAGAGGAGCCGAATTATGTGAGAATGCCTTATGACGGTACCTTTATTGACCAGATGATCGACAGGCAGGCACGCCTTTATCCATCCCGCACGGCTGTGTGCTGGGGGGAGGGAAAGACTTATACATTCGGAGAATTAAAAGAGAGATCAGATGGATTGGCGGCTTTTCTCATAAGCAGAGATATCCGGCCAAAAGACCGGGTGGCATTTCTTTTGCGGCGGGATGGGGATATGCCGGCAGTTATGCTGGGGATCTTAAAAGCGGGTGCGGTTTATCTTCCGTTGGACCCAGAACTCCCTTCACAACGCATCTGCTATATGCTGGAGAATGCCGGGGTAAAGCTGCTTCTGTGCAGCGAAGGGATCCGGCTGCCGGAGGAGATGCCCTGTCCGGCATTGTCTCCTGTCTTTGATGGGGATAAGGAAAAACTTCCTGTAAAGGGACGAGACAGCGGGGATGTACTGAATGTTATCTATACTTCAGGGACGACCGGGCAGCCAAAAGGGGTAATGATGGTGCACAAGGCAGTCTCCAACCTGGCTGCACATGCAGATGTGATCCTGGGAAAGGAGGGCAGCTGTGTGCTCTGTGCTTCCAATTGTGTTTTTGATGTATTCACAATTGAAACTCTTCTGGCTCTTGCGCGGGGCAGGCGTGTCAGCGTTGCAGACGAGGAGGAAATGCTGCTCCCCTGGAAAATGGCGGAGAGAATAAGGCGGGACGGCGCGTCAGTGCTTCAGCTCACACCTTCCAGGATACAGATGTGTCTGCATGATGCTTCCTTTGCAGAGGTTCTCGGACAGGTGGAAGTGCTGATCCTCATGGGGGAACCGTGGACATTGGCGCAAAAAGAGAGGATCAGGACGCTGACAAATGCCAGGATTTTTAATATATACGGCCCTACAGAGACATCCGTTTATAATTGCCAGGGAGACATTACAGACGATAATGCCATCCATATAGGAAAACCCATCGGCAACTGCCGCTATTATCTGCTGGATAAGGAGATGCGGCAGGTAATGCCAACAGGGACAGGTGAAATCTACATAGCGGGCGAATGTCTTGCGAAAGGGTACATCAACAGAGATGATCTTACAGAACAGGCATTTTTACCCGACCCTTTCTTTCCGGGAGAGCGGATGTACAAAACAGGAGATTTGGGACGGCTTCGGGCCGACGGAACCTGGCAGTGCCTTGGGAGAGTGGATGCCCAGTTAAAACTTAATGGGCACAGAATGGAACCGGAGGAGATAGAGGCCCAGATCCTGCAGTCGGGTCTTGCAAAAGAGGCGGTGGTAGTACCTGTTAAACGGGAGGATACGGTACTCTCCCTCTGTGCTTTTGCTGTGCCGAAAGGGGATTTTTCGGAAGAGAATGTGAGAAAATACCTGGCGCAGAAACTTCCTGAGTATATGGTACCGGCTCAAGTAAAGACCATAGTGCAGATGCCCCGCACATCCAGCGGAAAAGTGGACAGGAAAGTGTTGGAGCAGCAGGCGCTTCAGACGGCCGTGACGCCTGTAACGGGTAAGGAGGAGCAGGAAAGGCCATCAAGGCAAGAGCCGTCCGGGGCAGACCTTACGCCTAAGGATATCTGGCGTGAAGTCCTGGGAAAAGAGCCGGATATGGAGAAGAGTTTTTTTGTGCAGGGCGGAACCTCACTGACTGCCATTGTAGTGCTGAGTCACTATTACAGCCAGCACTGGGATTTTTCACTTAATGATTTTTACCGGCACCCTGCGCTTTGGGAACAGATACAGATGATCGGAAAAAAAGAAACTTATATATCTGCCGGCAATGAGGGAGCATGTCAGCGGGAAGCAGAAGATCGTCTCCCGAGGTATGTCTGCAGTCTTTCAATAAAGGCGGAGACAGGCAGTAATCTGCTGCTGACAGGGGCCACCGGCTATCTTGGTGCGCATCTTCTGCGGGAACTGGCAGCGGACGGGCAGAAAACCATATATTGTCTGTTAAGAAAGGGCGGAGATACCAGGCTGGATCAGGTACTTGCTTTCTATTTTGGAAAGAACTGCGCGGACAGAATAAGAAGACAGACCAGGATACTGGAGGGAGATGTCACCCTTCCGGATCTGGGCCTTAAAGGAGCAGTCTATGAGGATCTGAAGGATACCATAGACACGGTGATTCACGCGGCAGCGGATGTCCGTCATTATGCGCCCATGGAGGAACTGCTTTTGACGAACCTGGAAGGGACGGAGCATATGCTTTCCCTGGCAGAGAAGGCGGATGCGCTGTTTATCCATATCTCAACCGTCAGTGTGGCGGGAGAATTTTTAAAGAAAGCGCCGGAACTCTCCGCGGTATTTTCTGAGCGGGATTTGGATATGGGGCAGAATTGGGAAGAAAATCCGTATGTTAGGAGTAAGATCCTGGCGGAGGCTTGTGTCTGCCGGGCCATGGACAGGGGACTGAGAGCCGGTATTTTCCGAGTGGGACGTCTCGTTGGCAGAAAAAGCGACGGTGTGTTCCAGATCAATCCGGAGACGAACGCATTTTACCGCCTTGTGAAAGGCGTCCTGGAACTGAAGCTGATGCCGGAAACGTTTCATCAGATACTTCTGGAGATCACACCGGTTGACCAGTGTGCCCAGGCAATCCTAAGGCTCATGGGACAGCCGGGAGGCTCCTGGCATATGGCAAACCCGGACCAGGTGTCATTGGCTGCTCTTTTTGAGGAATGCGGAGGGGTGGAATGCGTCTCCGAACAAGTTTTTGAAGACCGTCTGAGGACGCAGGCGGCTTTGGGCGGCTCCCCATATATCCAGGCGGCAGCAGAGGCTTATTTTTCCGGCAGGCTGCAGAGAACCACCATATATGTGGATGCAAGAAGGACTGTATGTGAATTAAAGCGTATGCAGTTTGATTGGGAGAGAACAGATTTATACCAGGCAGTACGTTGTTTTAAAAGCTGAGAGGAAAGCAGGGAGATTTTATGGAACGTATCATGACACATATGGTGGACGTGGCAGTCACAATCCTAATTTTCTTTCTTTACAGTTGTCTGAGAAAGGGTCGGCTGCCGCTTCTGCAGCGCCTCTATGTTGCGGCGTCAGCTTTTCTGCTTATCTGGCTTCTGGCGATAGCCGGGATCCTGGGAGGTGCTGACGGCAGTATCGGGGCACTGACTGTACTGGATGCCGTCACTTGTTCAGCCTGCGCGCTGATGGTGGTTACGGTACTGCTTCTGACGGTGGCGTTTATCTATAATTATGAGAGCCTCCCGAGGATGTTTTATTTTCTTTATATTCTGCCGGTGGCCACATCTGTCATTGTGTTTACCAATCCATGGCATCATCTGTTCTACCGGCAGTTTTCAATTTACGCTTCGGAGGTAAAATTCGGGCCTCTATTTATTCTGTCAGGCAGCCAATATTATATTTACTGTATCCTGTCTATTGTGCTGGCTCTCAGGAATGGCATTAGAATGAGAAATAAAGGTGCTGTGTGGCAGTCTGTTTTATTTGCCTGGGGGTTGATCGTGCCGGTGGGAGTCAACCTTCTGGCAACCTTGAAAATTGTAGATCTGTCTATTGCGGCTACGCCTATTGCATTTATGTTTACCATTATCTGCCATGGGATTGCTATTTACTACCTTAATTTTCTTAATATTAAACCGATCGCCCTTCAGAATATCATTGACAATATTTCAGACGGTTATGTGATCATATCTTCGGAAAGTCAGATCATCAATATGAATGACGCCTTTCGGGAGGTCTTTGGTGAGAGTTACGGAATGAAAAACAATGCGTATCTGGACAGCCAGGTGGAAATTCTGGATGAGCAGAAAAGAGATGTGATCTACAATCTTTTAAGCTTTTTTGATATCTGCAGGCAGACCGTGAGTGTGATCACATATGAACAGGCTGTGATCAAAGAGGAAAGGAAGATCTATTACTCCGTGGAGCTGACACCTGTGTTCGGGAAGCGGAGAATGATGGGAGTCGTGGCTCTTTTCAAGGATGTGACGCGGGTGAAGGAGGAGATAAAGCAGCAGCAGCAGAAACTGAGCCAGGAGATGGAGCGGGAGCGTCTGGCGTCTCTGGGACAGATGATCGGAGGGATCTCCCACAATCTGAAAACCCCCATCATGTCTGTCTCAGGCAGTGCGGAATCTTTAGAGCGGCTGGTGGATGAGTATACGGCCAGTCTGGGGGATGAGGAAGTGACCGTAGAAGACCATAGAGAAATTGCAGAAGATATGAGAGAGTGGCTGGGGAAGATCAGGGAGAGCTGTGCCTATATGTCTGATATTATCACCACAGTGAAAGGACTGGCTACGAATATGAATACCAACAACATTGTGGAGTTTTCAGTGGATGAGGTGTTCCGAAGAGTGTTTCTGCTGATGAAACACAGTCTGGCGAAGAACCGGTGTGTGCTGTCTATGGAGAACAAACTGCCCGGGGATGCAGTGTTGAAGGGGGATATCAACAATCTGGTCCAGGTGGTCAATAACCTGGTGGAGAATGCCATGGATGCCGTGAAGGGAGAGGGCGGGGAGATCACCCTCTGTGCCAAAAAACAGAACGGAAATATTCTGATCGCAGTGAAGGACAGCGGACCGGGGATCGCGCCGGAGGTTATGGACCGGCTGTTTCACTCCATGGTAACCACAAAAGGGGCAATGGGAACCGGCCTGGGACTATATAGTTCCGCAGGCCTGATCCGGGGTAAGTTCAGCGGCAGGATGTGGGCTGAGAATCGGCCGGAGGGCGGAGCCGCCTTCTACGTGGAACTCCCCCTGCAAAGTTAAAAGAAAAAGATTATTTGAGGTGAAGGTATGCGAAAAAACAAGGCAGGACAGCAGAAAAACGGCTTCACCATGCTGGTTCTGGATGACGACAAGAATATTACGGACGCGCTGTATTCCTATTTTGAATCTTCCGGCTATACTGTGGAAACGGAAAATGATCCGCTGGCCGCATTGGAGAAGATGAAAAACAAATCTTATGATATTCTTTTACTGGATTTTATTATGTACCCCATCTGTGGAGATGAGGTGGTGGCCCGTTTAAGGGCGTTTGATACCAGGATCTTTGTGATCATGCTCACCGGACACAGAGAAGTGGCGCCGCCTCTGAACACGATCAGGGAACTGGATATTCAGGGGTATTTTGAGAAAAGCGACCGTTTTGACCAGTTGGAACTATTAGTGGAAAGCTGTGTCAAATCTATCAGGCAGATGCGCACGGTTTACCGTTACCAGGATGGGCTGGGTTCTATTTTAGGTTCCATTCCCAGTATACATCAGCTTTTGTCCCTGGATGTGGTGCTTGGCAGGATTCTGGAACAGGCGCTGAATCTGGGGGACAATGAGCACGGATTTGCCTGGATCAAGCCAAAAGCGCTGATCTCATCCATGCCCGTGGAAAAACTGCCGGATGATATCTTTCAGGGAAACGGAAAGTACCATAAGGAGCTGGAGCAGTTTCTCTGTGAGGATTATCCTCTTTTGAAAAATACGGTGGAAAAGGCGGGCAGTGACGGCGAGATCCTGGAGTTTGACGGCCTTTTTTTGGTGCCGCTCAAGGCGAACTGTGATATTTTTCTCGGAATTTTGGGGATTGGCAGGGACTCCTCTTATCCCGATGTGCAGCAGCGGCTGCTGGCGGTCTATGGGGAACAGGTCACTACAGCGCTCCACAATACGATCCTCCACATGCTGCTGCATATTAACAACAGAAAACTGAGTCTCACATATGACAGGCTGAAGGAAAGTTATATGCAGACTGTGGAGGCTCTCCGTCTGCTGGTGGATGCCAAGGACGACTATACACGGGGACACTCGGACCGGGTTTCCATGTATGCGGAAAAGATAGCGGAAAGGACCGGAATGGAAGAATCACAGAAAGAATGTGTCAGGTGTGCCGGACTGCTGCATGATATTGGAAAGGTTGGGGTATCTGATGCCATTCTGTGTAAAGATGACAAGCTGACAGAGGAAGAATTTGCGGTGATCCGGAGACATCCTGAAATTGGGGAGAAGATACTCTCCTGTATTGATATGTTCCACAATCTTGGGGGGATTGTGCGGGCACATCATGAACGGATGGATGGAGGCGGATATCCTGACGGGCTTTTGGGGGAACAGATCCCTCTGGAGGCAAGAATGATTTCCATTGCCGATGCGTTTGATGCCATGATGTCTGACCGCCATTACAGAAAACGTCTCTCTCTTTCAAAAGCAAAGGAAGAGCTTGCGGCCGGGAGGGGCACGCAGTTTGATGAAAGACTGGTAGATGTTTTTCTGGGACTGATAGAGCGTGGGGAGCTGGGAGAACTGGAGGAGACATGAGATTGGATTATCCTTTCAATAACATAAATACATATGACACGGTTGGGGAATTTCTGCAGGAGGCTGAGGCACGGTTTGGGAACAGGCCGGCAGTTTCCGTCTATGACGGGGAGGGAAAGGAACACTGCCATACATACCGGATGCTTGTAAGGGACGCCAAGGCGCTTGCTCTTGTCCTTCTGGATATGGGGATGGCAGGAAAACATCTGGCTATTGTGGGCGAAAACAGTTATGAGTGGCTTTTGATGTTTTTAGCCTGCAGTGCCATCGGGGCGGCAGCCATTCCTGTGGATGTGGAGCAGCAGGATGAGAAGATTTGGCAGTGTATCCGTTATGGAGATGCCTGCATGGCGGCTGTTTCCAGGGAATATGAATTTCTGTTCCAAAAGCCCCGGTGCTGCCCGCTGCTCTACCTGTGGGATAACCACGATGCGCGCAGCCTTCCGGCGCTGCTTTCGGATGGACACAGAGCGCTTAAGGACAGGGCAAAAGAGCTGGACCTGGTGATGGATCAAGTGCAAAAAGAGCAGACGGCTGCTATTATTTACACATCCGGGACTATAAGCGCCCCCAAACCGGTTATGTTAAGTCATGGCAATATCATGTATAATGCCTGTCATGCCCAGGCGCTGGTGGAGACGGGGACAAAAGCATATACCTGCCTGCCCCTCTACCATGCCTATTCCCTTGTGTGCGGCGCCCTGAATGTGCTGACACAGGGACAGCATCTGGGGCTGAATGGAAGAGTGAAAAACTGGATGCGGGATCTGCGCCTGTTTTCTCCTGAGATGATACTTTTGGTACCTATGATGATGGAATCCCTGATCCGGAGCATCCGTCTGGAGCAGACCCGGGACGGTATGCGGGAGGAAGCAAAAAAGGCGCTGAAGAGATACGAGAGCCGGAAACGATACCATTTGTCCTGCAGTCCTTTCACACACCGTGCTATGACCCGGGTTCTCGGAGACTCTCTTTTTCTTATTATCTGCGGGGGCGCCCAGTTAAATGAGCGGCTGGCCCGGGAGTTTAGGTGTTATGGGATCAATGTGCTCCAGGGTTACGGTGTCACGGAGTGCGGACCACTGATCTCCGTGAACCGAAACCGCAGGTACCGGGAAAATTCCGTGGGGACTCTGCTCCCGGGAACACATGTTAAGATTCAGGACGGAGAGATCTTGGTAAAGGGCCCCTCTGTTTTTATGGGATATTATAAAGCCCGGGAGGAGACAGAAAAAGCTTTTTCTGAGGGCTGGTTCTGTACCGGGGATTTGGGATACAGGGACAGGAAAGGATTTCTCTATCTCACAGGGAGAAAGAAAAATCTGGTGGTATTCAGCAGCGGGAAGAAAGTGGTGCCGGAGGAGCTGGAGGAACTGATCGCACAGATTCCCCTTGTCAGGGAAGTGATGGTATATGGTGCCAGCAACGGGCAGACGGCGGATGATGTGAAACTCTCCGCTGTCATTTACGCGGACCCCCAAAAAACAAAAGGGATGACTTCCTATGAAGTGCTGGAGCGGATTCAGGAGGAGATTTATGAGCTGAATAAAAAGCTGCCATTCCATAAAAGAATCCAGCTTATCCGCATGACGGAAACGGAATTTAAAAAGACATCTATCCAAAAAATAAGAAGGGGGCGTTTTTAATGCGCGGGGAAGATTTCCTGTCTGTGATTGAAGAACTGGTTTATCAGGTGACCGGAATCAGCGAGCTGACCCCCGATACGGATTTTATCAGGGATCTGGCGCTGAATTCTTTGGATGTGGCAAATCTTGTATGTGCCTTTGAGGACAGATTTCAGGTGGAGATTCCCGTGAGGGATGTGTGGAAACTGTCCCAGGTGCGGGATGTGATAGAATACATGCAGAAAAAGGCGCTGCCGTACAGTCTGTAAAAAACAGGTGTAAAATCTTCTGAATTATGGTAAACTGTTAAAAGTGAAAACCGAGAAGAGGTGTAAGAAATGAAAAAAATAGGTTTTATCGGTGTGGGAGTCATGGGGAAATCCATGGTCCGCAATCTGATGAAAGCAGGGTATG
>ENA-UAPG01000414-UAPG01000414.1-human-gut-metagenome-genome-assembly--contig:-NODE-414-length-13857-cov-12.829662_pt1 | contig 13857 bp, 17 predicted proteins | sample MGYA00243478_ERZ654573 | MGnify/ENA primary metagenome ERZ654573 (study PRJEB26926, sample SAMN06164711) | human gut metagenome | biome: ENVO:00009003; feature: ENVO:2100002; material: ENVO:00002003... | reverse complement strand
CTATGTGATATATAAAAATACTGACTGCAATAGTACAAAGCGATAGTATAATAACGGTGTTGCTATTATCATTATTCCAATAATATTCCTCATCCTGAATGCTCATAATCTTTTCTCCTGTAACAATCCGTTTACTTTTTAATCATTATATCACATATTTTGACTAAGCTGTTCTTCTCCAAAAATATACACAAATATAAGGCGGAAGATTCTTCCCTTCACCACTTTCTCCCTTCGCATCTGTCTGATGCCATGGAATCCAATGCTGATGCTTTCCACCATATGTCACAGACCCCCATGTTGTTGTTTTATTTCCGGAAGAATTCCATCTGGCATAGTTATCACCCTTTGCCGTAGCTTTATCATAAAAGTGTACATTTGTTACAGAATGGTTATGATAACCGCCTTCATTACAGTTAAATCCTTGAATACCATGATTGTGACTGACAGCCACTGCATTTTTCTGTCCCCCAGATTTTTGTGCACTGTTAAAATATCCGTCATTTTCATCAACCCCGAATAATGTTCGTCCATTTCCGAACCTTTCCCATTTTCCTCCAAGGAAAGCAGATGGATTGACATTTGTTACACTGGTATAAATACTTCCAACCGGATAAATCTGTTCGAGAAACTGCTGGAATAGTTGATCTGTCTCTTTTTTTGTATACTTATCATTATAGATTCCCTTTTCTTCTACGGAAACATGACATTCCTGATTGTCTCTATGTTTTGCGAATGTTTCAGAGGAAACAAAACCTGCTGGTTCCATTTTTATTTCAGGATATTCATCTCCTCCGCTTTTAAAATCAAATTTCCATGATATAGTATAACCTTTGCTCTCATCTTTTGCAGGAATTACTTTTGCTTCGGTCGCCTGTGCAAGGCAATAAAGTATTTCTCCTTCGTCCGGATCCTCTGCGTAAAAACCAATCTGCCATAAATCATAACGTTCTGTAATTTTTAAATTATCCAGCATAACCAATACTGATGTAACATTACCTGATGTATCTACGCCTTGGACAGAAAGCTTATCTTTCATCTGAAGAACTTCTGTTTGATACCGCAGATCCGGTACTTCTGCTTTCCCTGCTCCTGCCTCTACTCTTGTAAACTTTAAAGTGTTCCCATTATAAAGTTTTGCATGAAGATCCTTCCCTTTATTTGTAATCACTGTATTTCCCCAAATATTCATTTTATTCCCCCTACCTTGTAATTTCTGCATCGAGGTAAAGTACTGTTACCTCATAATGTTCATGTTCAGATATAGCACATCCGCAGTATATATTTACAACTGCCTGTATCAGCTCTGAGACTCTGATTTCATAAGTTAAATGAGCTGGCTTTACTTTGTCTATAAACTCCTTTGCTCCTGTTAAATCCTGCGTATATCCGCGAACAAGCACATCAAAGTTATTTTTCTCTGTATTCTCTTCAATTTGAACTTGATATCCGGTAAGCGCAGAGAGAGCATTTTCCATCTGTCTGGGATTATGATAATTCTTTCTTATCTTATCCATAATATTTTGTCTTCTTTTTTCTTCCGGCAGATGAGGCGCCTCTATCTCTCCATATTGTTCCTCCCAATATTTCAATGCCCACTGATCAGCTGTCTGAATGACTGTCTCATCTCTCAAATTCTGTATAAAGTCGTCAAGTTTGTCCAATTCTCTCCCAATTATCTGGAACAGCCACAGGCAAACATAGCTTTCTCCATATACAGGGCTTATTTCATCAATAATTTTTTGTGCCTGCTCACTTTTTAGTATCTTTTTCATCAACTCAGTTCTATTCGACATAATTACCTCCTAACCCTGGCTGGTTTCATCCATTAGTTGAAAATCTGCATTTTCAAGAAAAGGAATACTGAGTGCTTCAACCTGAACATTTGCTGTTCCTCCATTCAGCTTTAATCCTGAATAATCATATACTCCCGGAATATCCCCAAGGATATTTCCAATCTGCGTATATCTTATTTTCCCTTCCTCAACCACTTTCTTAAGGTAATCCTGAATAGATGCTTTAAACTTTGTTTGCAGCTCATCAATTGTAATGTCCTCTAATTCTACATTTGCTTCAACTGTAATATTTTGTTTCTGAGGAGGTTTTACCTCCACTATGGCATTGACAGGTGCTAAACGTTTTTCAGGATCATCTGTACCCATAATATAGTCCTTTACTCGTGTACAGAGATCTTGTTCTGCCGGATTTCCTGATGCATCTGTAACAACAATCTTTACTATCCCGCTGCTGTCCTTTGCTTCAATCACATGTACAGATCCCACGCCGTCCACAGATTCAGCCCACCTCTTGTAATCACTTATATTTCCCACAAAGGATATTCCTTGTGACTGATCATATTCCATAATTCTTTCTCTTAGACTGTCATCATCTTCTTCCCCATATCCGCCTGAAATCGGAACATAATTTGTTACCCCGGTGATACCTTCTTTTGTGCTCTGCTGCAAAACGATTGTGTTTACAGCACTATTTCCGATGGTCCCCGCTTCTACACATTGTATTGGTACTTCTACACTCCCTAATTCAGGGATTCGAGCTTCTTCCAGTGTCTCATATTCCTTTGCATCTTCACCATTGATTTCTTCTGTAGTAAAAACACTTCCGGACTCAATCACCGTACCCGGTGTTCCGGTAATTGTTAAGATACCTTCCGCATTTGCAGCTTCTTTCCGTTCCAATCCCCTTGTCTCTGCGTGGTAGTCCAGGTAAATCCCCTCTGCAAATCTTGGCCAAATCAGCTTTAATGCCTCAATCAGTTCAAACTGTTTCATTCTTGATATTTCCATTGCTGTCGGTCTTGTGAGGTCATAAATATATCCTCCTTCTGACACGTCAATGTCATTAGGCAGTTCTCCCAGCATTGTATTATGAATTTCTTCTTCGCTTCCTTCTTCTAAAAACTCGGGAATCTGAAAATCATCCTCATCTGTCTCTTCAATCATTTCTAAAATTTCTTCATCCATCACAATCTCTCCTTTTTAATATTCCATTTTAGTATTAATTGTAATATTGCTGGAATCCATCCCGGTAATATTACATGTTACAATTAAAGAATCCTCTTCCTGCCACTGAAATTCCACAGATTCCACTACCTCAGTCCTACCGTACGGATCTGCTTCCAGCGCTTCCTTAATTTCTGTTCTTAAAATATTTTCGGATTCTTCTCTGGATTCAGCCTGAAAAGCTGCCTCCATATCAATTCCGATATCATCGCTGTAAGTCAGACATGAGTAGCGCTGGGTTTTCAATATTTTCATGCACCACTGAATCCACGCCTCAATACCACTGCTTTCTACAATTTTTCCAGTTCCGTCTCTTTTCAGATCTCCTGTCTCCTCATCAAAAAAAATACTTTTTTTGTATCCGGGACGGTCTTCTGTCAGTTCATCTTCCAGCTGATCCAACTCATCTTCTTCTATATCCAAATCTTCCGGGAATACATTTTCCATATTTCCACCTCTCTTTAACTTTCTTGTTTTAAGACTCCTACGATTACTGGCAGATCATCAGCCCAGACAATCAGAACCTGATCCCCTTCTCGGGGTTCCTGTTCCTTACCAAGACAACACAAACCATACTCATCAGGTCCTATTACATCATCAGGAAAATCCTCTAATATAATTCCGTTTTTCTGCATTTTCCCCACTTCTGCTGTCTGGGATTGATTTACTTGATTTACCGTGCCCATTCTGCTCTGCAAAACAGCTGCCAGTCTTGACTTCCCCTTCTTTGCCATTTACTTTTCCACCTCCAATGTCATTGTCCCATTGGCACAGTCATGCTCCACGCCTTTGACATAGTAATATCCGTTCAGCGCACCAGCATTGCTCTTGATTTTATGTCCTTTTTCTATATACGGATTATCCACGGCCTTCACTGTTCTTGTATATTCCGGCTTAGAATGTTTTTTAAGAAGTTCTTTCGCTTCCTTCTTCGCTTTTTTAGAATTTTTATCATCCTGATCCCGAATGATAATCTCCTGCAAAGTTCCATATTTTTCTGTATTTTCTTTCATTGAAGTAAGCTTTTTTGGCGCCTTATCCTTTTTACCAGTAATCTCCTGCTCCTTATAAATTGAAACCTTTGTCACCATACCATCCATTGTCACTTTTGTATTCTGGGATAGTGCATTTTCCTTATGATTCAACTCATATATTTTTTTGTTATACCCTCTCTCTCTTATATAAACAATGCCTTTTTTACAAAACACAATGTATTTTGTTCCTGTCTTCTTTTTTGCCTCTTTTAATATTTTAGTCAGGACATCGGAAACTTTTTCTCCTCTGTAAACCTTTCTTTTATGTTTCGTCCCCTCATAATCATAATCAAGTTTCACATTCCATTTTTTACATATGCTTTTGACAATACTCTCAGTCGTTCTCCCTTTTGCAAAAAAGAAATTATCTTTTGTGTTTTGAAGATAAATCAGTCTGTCATATGCAGTCAATGTAAGATCTTTTTCTACATCACTGTTATAATTTTTTTCCCAAATAATCCCGCGAAAGATCTCTTTCCTTCCGCTTCCTGTATCACAGTACAAAACTAACGAATCTCTGACATTAATGTTGTTATATAAATGCTTGTATGTATCTTTGAGATTTGGAATTGTCAATGATACACCCTTAGCCAGGTCATCTTTATTTTGAGAGATGACCAGATTCATCATCAACCCTGACACATCATATTTTGTTTTCTTTGTCTTTATAATGCAGGAATATTTGGGTTCTTTATAGGTCTGGCTCATTCTTCTCCCCTCCTAACTCAACATTCTTCTCAATGTATCATACCCTGCGATACCATCCACTGATAAACCATGTTTTCTCTGGTATTTCCGGATAGCAGCAACTGTCTTAGCTCCACAGATACCATCCTGGTATACCTTTACCTTTTCCTGTACAAAGAAGACAACTGCACCCCTGGATCCTCTCTTAATAAAAATTTTCTTCATTGCATTTTTTGTCTTGCTGTCCAGCACCCCATTCGCCGTCAGTTTTGCATACTTATCTTTATTAATAGCTTTCTGCAATTTAAGCACGGAGGCTTTTTTTGCAGAAAAGGCAGTTGCTGTTGATGGTATCGTCAGCACCTGCCCTTTAAAAATCGTATATTTACTGATTGATTTTTTCTTTTTCCTTTCTCTCTTCACTCTGGTATCAATTAATTTTTTATTAGCTTTATAAATAACTTTATATTTGGTCCCATCTTTATAAAACTTCTTTGCGACTCCATGGAGAGTTTCTCTGTTTCGCTTTACCTTATACTTCTTGGTTCCCTTTTTTGAAGATCTTTTCTTAGCCTTTACCTTCAGGTCAACCGCCTCCACAAGAGAAATGGTATATTTATAATCTCCCAACGACGTGAGTACATAACTGAAGCTGTCAATATATACCTGTTCATTCACCGATGTCCCACTGATAATAAGCTTGAGTTTTTTATGCTGTTTCCTCCAGTACTCCATTATATTGATATAATAGGATGGTGTTTTCAATGTTCCATGAATAAATGACATTTTTTCTCTTGAACTGCCGGGAAATAATGCTGTCCATTTATAGGTACACAGATTTCTTCCCTTTGGCAGTTTTACCTCTCCCAGATCCAATATTTTATATTCCTGGAATCTTGCTGAACTGGAATACTCAATTTCTTCCGGAAGCATAGGGATTTTTATTTTTTTGTTCGCCTTATCTTTTAATTCAATATCCATTTTTTCGTTTCCTTTCTGTTCTTATGATACTGCCGGAATATTCTGATAAGCACTTTCCAGCGCATCCGCAAGAATATTGCACAATTCATCAGAAACTTCCTCTCTTTGCTCCTTTAGTGCAGAAAGCAGCTTGGTACTCTTTCCTCCTCCGCCGCTGCTCTTTAATGAGATATTAATATTTCCGACAGACACACGGATTCCTCCTTTCGTCTGCCCCATACCCTGTGCGGACTGTCTTCCCGGTGCTCCGCCTGCCATTCCGCCATTCGCGTACCCGGTGACTCCAAGTGCCTGTCCCGCCTGCTGCCACAGGTCAAGGCCCCGATCTCGTTTATGTCCGCTTAAAGGTATAATCACTTCCGGACCTTCTTCTCCGACCCAGCTGAGCATTGGATTATCCACAAAACTTCCATTGGCATTATGTTTGAAGAGACCCCATAGCTGCCTCTTTAATCTGCTGAAAAAGTTTTCTTTCTTTTTAGGTGTCGATTTTTTTGCTGCATTTTTTTTGCTATCTCTCTTCATAGCATCATAACTGTCCATTTGCTGCTGTTTGTATTTATCTGATGCCGCAAAACCGTATGTGGGAGCTTTACTTTTATTAAAACTTTTTAAAATTTCACGGCTGTACGAAGGTTTATACTGCAGTTCCCCTTTCTTATTGCTGTATTTCTTTACCAGTGGATCATACGTCTGTTCCCAAACTTTGTTTCCATGTTTTTCCGCAGCAGCATATGCATCATCCCCATATTCTGAGACCAGGTACCCTGCTAGTGCTCCCGCAACAATTCCTGCCGGACCTGCAAATGCACCATACTCTGCACCCAGTTTGCTAAATAACAGCTTTGTGCCACCTTGTGCAATCTTAGTTGTTCCCCATGATACGCCTTCAAGAATTACTTGTTTCCCTGGATCACCTATTTCCGTTCCTTTCCCTTCTTTATAACGTTTATACTTCTGTGCTTCTTCTGCCACATTATGAACAGCCATCAAATTTCCAAGATTCAAAAACTCTCCATATCCTTTTTCTGCAAAGCGCCCTGCTTTACCTATGTTCGCTGCATTGATTATTTTTCCATCTGTACGAATTAATCTTGAGTACAACCCTGTATTCTGAATTTCACTTCCGGCCATATCTGTGATTTCTCTCGCCATTATTTTATTAATATATTCATCTGACAGACCAGTCGCTATGCTCCCTGCACCACCATATACTTTATCTGATACACCTTTTACTTTATAATCTACATTTTGATTTATGATACTTAAAATTTGCTGTTCTTTCTGATTTAGATAATGAAAAGAGCGATTATAGCCCGGTCCGTTATTAGAAATTTTCCTGGAAGTTTTTTTTATTTCCTGATCCAGTTTTTCTAAATACTCCAGGTATTCTTTGTATTCTTCTTCTGTCATATGTCCTCCTCTCCACAAAAAAAGAAGCCCTTACGCTTCTTTTTAAATCGTTTTATAATAGTTCCAAAATGCCTCTATATATTCCTTTATTTCTACAACTTCACTTTCCTCTGGCATTAAACAGGCTGTAGATTTCCTCTTTTTCCCCGGTTTACGATGATAAATAAAAATTCTATCTTCAGGTCTTGAACCTCTTCCAACTGGCACTTTTTTTATTTCAACGTTTATAACCAAATTCCACTCAATAAAAGAACCATTGATTTTTAAACCTTGTTCATTCATATATAAATTAGGAATTTTTCGTCTGCGAAGATATACAGTCCGTCCTATAGCTACTCCAAATAAAACCATTAAACAAGCTACATAGACTAAATCAATCAGCGGTGCTTTAATATACCGAAAAAAGAAAATACCTACTATTATAACCATAACACCTATTATGATTCCCACTGTATCCTGTTCATCATTATTCCACCAAAATTCATTCCCATTTTCCCCAAATTTCTGCATAACCTTTTCCATCCTTTTATCCTACCAAACAATAACCAAGCTTTTACGCCTATGAGTTCTGTACGTCAAATATTAATTTCCTACAGTTCCTGAACTACTTGTTTTATAATCGTTCCAAAACGCCTCTATATATTCCTTTATTTCTACAACTTCACTTTTCTCCGGAAGTAAAGAAGCTTTAATTTTTCTATTTTTCCCTGGTTTATGATAGACAATAAAAATTCTATCTTCAAAGTTTGACATTTGAGGTTTTGAAGCCGGTACTTCTTTTATTTCAATATTTATAACCCAATTCCATGAAATAAACCTCCCATTAATCTTTAAACCTTGTTCATCCATATAAAGATTAGGAATTTTCTTTTTACGAAGATAGATTAGTCGTACAGGTAATATTATACAAAACACCGTAAAACTTGCTACTAAAATCCAAACCTCCGTTGGTACTTTTATGTATTTTAAAAAAAAGATACATCCTGTGGCAAATAAGACACTGAGTATAATTAACATGGTATCTTGATCATCATTATTCCACCAAAATTCATTTCCGTTTTCCCCGAACTTCTGCATGTCTTTTCCTCCACCCTTTTATTTCGCCAAACAACCTATTCTTTATTCTCATGAGTTCTGTATGTCAAACAGTAATTTCTCCGGTTTCTGAACTACTTGTTTTATAATAGTTCCAAAATGCCTCTATATATACTTTTATTTCTACAACTTCACTTTCTTCCGGGCTTAAACAGGCTGTAAACTTTCTTTTTTTTCCCGGTTCTGAATGAAAAATAAAAATTTCATCTTTAGGTCTTGAACCTCTTCCACCTGGTACTTTTTTTATCTCAATTTTTACGACATGATTCCAAGCAATAAAATATCCATTAACCTTCAAACCTTGTTCATTCATATAAAGCATGACGATCCCTTTTTTACGAAGAAAAACCAATCGTATGGGTAATATTATACAAAACACTGTAAAACTTGCTACTAAAATCCAAACTCCTATTGGAACTTTTATGTATTTTAAGAAAAAGATACACCCTGTGGCGAATAGGACACTGAGTATAATTAGCATAGTGTCTTGATCATCATTATTCCACCAAAATTCATTTCCATCGTCACCAAATTTCTGCATATTATTTTCTCCCGTGCTGCTCTTATATTTATTAAAAGCCAGAATCTCAAAGTACATCTTATAATGCATTATATTCACTCGGTCTTATAGTACTGCCAAAATGCCTCTATATATCTTCTTATTTCTTCTATCTCATCTTCATCCGGCATTATACTTATGGTATGCTCCCCTGTTTCTTCAGGTTTATGATAATAAATAAATATCATTTCTGAATCTTTAACCGTTGGTCCATATGAAACAGTTTTTATTTCCATTTCTATAATCCAGTTCCATGAGATAAAACTTCCCCTTATATTCACTCCTTGTTCATTCATATAAAGTTCAGGTATCTTTTTTTTCGACGATACATAGTGCATCCTAAAGTACCCGTAAACAACAAAAGTAAAAGCAAGATAACAATAGTCATAATATAGGATGAAGTCCCTATTTTCAAATATAGAATACATCCAACAATAAGTAAAAATCCAGCTGCAATAGATTTGGCATCTTGATCATCATCATTCCACCAAAATTCATTCCCATTTTCCCCAAATTTCTGCATAACGTTTCCTCCCAATCATCACCTATTAAAATAATTATACCTTATTTTTCCCTTTATTTTAATAGTGTTTAGGACACTGCCGGAATATTCTGATAAGCACTTTCCAGCGCATCCGCAAGAATATTACATAGTTCATCAGAAACTTCCTCTCTTTGCTCCTTTAGTGCAGAAAGCATATTGGTACTCTTTCCTCCGCCGCCGCTGCTCTTTAATGAAATATTGATATTTCCGACAGACACACGGATTCCTCCTTTCGCCTGCCCCATACCCTGTGCGGACTGTCTTCCCGGTACTCCGCCTACCGTTCCGCCATTCGCGTACCCGGTAACTCCAAGTGCCTGTCCCGCCTGCTGCCACAGGTCAAGACCCCGGTCTCGTTTATGCCCACTTAAAGGTATGATGACTTCCGGACCTTCTTCACCGACCCAGCTGAGCATTGGATTATCCACAAAACTTCCATTAGCATTGTGTTTAAAGAGCCCCCATAGCTGCCTCTTTAACCTGCTGAAAAAGTTTTCTTTCTTTTTAGGTGTCGATTTTTTTGCTGCATTTTGTCTTTGTAGCACTTTGTTTTTTTTACTCTGTCTCATCATTGCATTATAGCTGTCCATTTGCTGCTGCTTATACTTATCAGATACTGCAAAACCATATGTGGGAGCCTTACTTTTATTATAACTTTTTAAAATTTCACGGCTATATGAAGGTTTATACTGCAATTCCCCTTTCTTATTGCTATATTTCTTTACCAGTGGAGTATACGTCTGTTCCCAAACTTTGTTTCCATGTTTTTCCGCAGCGGCATATGCATCATCCCCATATTCTGAGACCAGGTATCCTGCTATTGCCCCTGCAACAAGCCCTGCTGGCCCTGCAAGTACGCTGTACTTAGCAAGTACACCAGATACAACAGTTGCCGTTCCGCTTGAAGCCGCCGTTGAACCTGTTTCAATAATCAGCTGTTTACCTACATCTCCTCCTTTCTGTGCCTCACTAACCACATTATGTGCAGCTGTTAAATATCCGATATTAAGAAAGTTCCCATACCCTTTTTTTGCAAGCTTCCCTGCTTTCCCTAAATTATTAGCATTTATTATTTTACCATTTACACTATTTATTTTGGAATACAATCCCATACTCTTTATTTCTTCTCCTGCAAGTCCTGTAATTTCATTTGCTATTTCTTTATTGATATATTCATCTGCCAGAGCTTTTGTAACTTCACCTCCTCCGCCATATATATAATCTGGTACTCCTTTTAATTTATAGTTAACATCTTGATTGGAAAAACCAAGTATTTTCTGTTCTTGCTGCTTTAGGTAATTATATGATCGATTATAGCTTAATCCTGGACTTGAAATTTTTTGCGCCGTTTTTTCAATTTGTTTATTTAACGTTTCTAAATATGTCAAATAATCTTCATATTCTTCTTTTGTCATCAATATCTCCTTCCTCCATAAAAAAAAGAGCAATCAGCTCTTTTTTACTGGTTTTTATAATAGTTCCAATATGCTTCTATATATTCTTTTAATTCCTGAATTTCTTCCTGAGGCGGCAGAATTCCAGAACTTTTTTTGCGTTTCTTTCCTGGCGCATAGTAATATATTGCAATTTGATATTTTTCTTTAATCTCATAGTGTTTTGGCACTCTCTTTTTCGTAACTTCTGTTATCCAATCCCATGATATAAAGTGTCCTCTTAATTCAATCCCCTTTTCATTCATATAGAGCATAGGAATCTTCTTTATTCGGAGATAAATTAGTTTTACTGCACATATTCCAAAAAACAATGAACAACAAAAAGTCAAAAACAAACCAAACAGATCAAGGTGCACATGAATCATTAAGCATATCAGCCCTGCAAACGCAAGTATACAAATTCCTATATAAATGAAATCTCCTTCATCATCATTCCACCAAAACTCATTTCCGTTATCTCCAAATTTCTGCATAAGATTTCCTCCCAATCATCACTTATTAAAATAATTATACCCTATTTCCCCTTTATTTTAATTGTCTTTAGGACACTGCCGGAATATTCTGATAAGCACTTTCCAGCGCATCCGCAAGAATATTACACAGTTCATCAGAAACTTCCTCTTTTTGCTCCTTTAGTGCAGAAAGCATATTGGTACTCTTTCCTCTGCCGCCGCTGCTCTTTAACGAAATATTAATATTTCCTACAGACACACGAATTCCTTCCTTCGTCTGTCCCATACTCGGCGGGGACTGTTTCCCTGGTGTTCCTCCTATCATTCCGCCATTAGCATAACCAGTAACTCCAAGTGCTTGTCCCGCCTGCTGCCACAAGTCAAGACCCCGGTCTCGTTTATGCCCACTTAAAGGTATGATCACTTCAGGACCTTCTTCTCCAACCCAGCTGAGCATTGGGTTGTCCACAAAACTTCCATTGGCATTATGTTTAAAGAGACTCCATAGCTGCTTCTTTAATCTGCTGAAGAAACTATCTTTCTTTTTGGGTGCTGACCTTTTGGAAACGCTGTTATTTGCAGCTCTCTTTTTCTGAAATTCGCTCAATTCATTTTGTCTGTCTTTTACTGATATTGCAGCACCATATTTGACAGCCTTTTTATTTGTACCAAAATATTTTATGGCTTTCTCCTTATTTGCAGTTGTATAATGTATGTCGCCTTCTTTATCCTTAATCTGATCAATAAAAGGATGGAATTTCTTTTTATGAACTTCCTCTCCATATTTTCTGGCACCTTCATACCAGGTATCTCCATATTTTGATACTACATATCCTCCAATTGCACCAGCCAGAATTCCCACTGGTCCGGCCCATGCTCCATATTTAGCTCCCGCAGCAGCCTCTATTATCCCAGTTACTGCTGACGTTGTTCCCACAGATGCTGCTTCGATTGTTGTCTGTTTAAAAGGGTCTCCTTCCTTTTTATTTGCTTCTTTTGCAACGTTATATCCAGAAACAAGTATGGTAGCCGGCATGAAAGTTCTGGCAGGAGTTATTTCAGGCAATTCCCTCTGAATAATGGCTTGATATTTATTATCCAGGATAGTGGCAGTTACATTAGTTCCAACCCCTATGATATCATCAGAAGAAGGCTTCACCGCCGATTCAGTTGTCTGCATGTTCAAAATCATTTCTTTCTTTTTTTCCAGCCTTTGATACACTTGATAATATTCCCGCTGATTTTTCGATAATTTTTTAGCCGTTTTTTTGACCTGTTCCTCCAAATAATCTTCATAAGATTTATCACTCATATATATCCCCCCTTTCAAATAAAAAAGAAGCAGGATTGCTTCATTTTTTATTTAATATTTAATTTGTTTTGTAATATTCCCAAAATGCTTCTATATATATTTTTATTTCCATGATTTCTTCTTTTTCAGGAGTTATGGCAAAACACCGTTCTTTTTCGTCTTCTGGAAGCTGAAAATAAATATAAATCCAATCACGCGGACCCGCTGCTCCTCGATACAAAGATTTTATCTCAACAGACTTAACATGATTCCATGAACAAAAATCTCCCCATACGACGATTCCTTCCTCATTCATATAAAGGGCAGGAACTTTTTTTCTTTCTAACATACTAATGTGTATTAAAGCAACAACCAAAAAAACTAAAATACAACCTGATAATATGAATAAAAGCGAGCCTGGTTTTTCCATTTTTAATGGGATAATAAAAAAAATGATACAAAAAAAAACACCAATTTTTAATCCAAGATTTTGAACCTCATCATTCCACCAAAACTCGGTCCCATCATTTCCAAACTTCTGCATATCATGTCCTCCGAACAACTTGTTCTTTGGAATAATTATATCCTATTTTTCTTCTTTTTGCCACTCCATAAGCTCTTCCAGTACAATCTGGGTGGAGGCCAGGATAAATGCCTTCTCCCCCTTCGGGAGCTGAAGGATCTCTGAAGGCATTTTCCCCTGATTCTGCCAGATATAATGAAGTTTTTCAGCTAATGGACTGGCTTTGATCAGTTTTTTGCGTATTCCTCTTCGGTCATTTCTGTATCATAAAATCCGCTGAGTTTATCAATATCTGCATCAATCTTGTCCTTTTCTCCTGCTCTCAGCACAGTATTAATGACATCGATGCCTCTGAGTACTGAGAATCCCTTAGCCTTAAGCCCCTGGATCACTTCCGGTGCATCCCATACTTTCTCAGGATCTACCGTTGCAAAATAGATTTTCCATGCAGAAAATTCATCGAGCCGGATCTCCTTTTCTACAGGAGGAAGTTTTGGATTTGCTGGGTTTGGCATCATAACGGCTGCTTTTTTCCTTGCGTCTAAAAGTTCTTCTTCTCCTAGTGGACGGATTTTAAAGTAAAAATAAACTTTGCCATTCCGTTTAATCTCAACAGTCTTCTGCATTTCCTCATCGTTTTTATAATCTGCTGCATGAAGCAGTCCCTGGATTAAATCAACTTCGTTCTCTGCGGTTACCTGCATTCCATTCATTTTATCTGACATATCTTTTCTCCTCTCTTTTTCTTAGTTCAAGCTTGCCCCTTCCGGCAATGATTTCAAGAATTCCGGTGTCTGGTTAATT
>ENA-UAPG01000407-UAPG01000407.1-human-gut-metagenome-genome-assembly--contig:-NODE-407-length-13941-cov-11.974579_pt1 | contig 13941 bp, 6 predicted proteins | sample MGYA00243478_ERZ654573 | MGnify/ENA primary metagenome ERZ654573 (study PRJEB26926, sample SAMN06164711) | human gut metagenome | biome: ENVO:00009003; feature: ENVO:2100002; material: ENVO:00002003... | reverse complement strand
CTCCCATCTGACGCACAAAATAGTTGATAACCCCTGTATCTGTCCCAAACATATATCCCCACACAATGGCTACAGACGCAGTGGTAACTACTGTAGGAAAGTAAAGGATACTGCGGTACACAGTCTGCATTTTCTTATGATGCACACAGGAAACGGCAAAAGCCAGCAGCATACCCAGGAAACAATGGACCGGCACAAGTATCAGCAGAAACTTAAAAGTATTGGCAAAAGAGATTTTTACCTGGGGGTCCATCATGAACTTCCGGATATTTTTAAGGCCTGTAAAGGCAGGCGGCTGAATCAAGTTATAGTCAAAGAACGACAAAACAAAGGAAATGATCATTGGCCCGCCCACAAAAAGCAGAAATGCGATCATAGCCGGAATCAAAAAAGCGTAGCCTGCAATATTATCCTGCCGCCTTTTCCGCTGAAACGCAGACAACTGTTTACTGCTCATAGAATCCCTCTCTTTCTTTGAAAACATCCCGCCCGCTTACTCCAGGTTATCCATCAAATAGCTGTTCATCTCATCCGCTGCTGCATCCAGGGTGGTCTGTACGTCCGCCTTATTTACGAGAATATCGGAAATCACACGTGATACCAGCGCTTCACATTCCGGATACTGTACAGGGGAATGAACTGCCTTTGCCGTGGCGGCACTCTCATAGAAAATCTGGTTATTCTCCGGATACCCAAGCTCCGGCACCAGTTCTTTTGCAACAGAGTTCAACACAGGAATAGCACCTGCTGCCATGAATTCTTTAATAAATTCCGCAGAACCAATATAATTGGCAAGGGATGCGGCTTCATCCGAGTGCTTGGATTCTTTCATGGTAAAAATTCCGCCGCCGCCCCAAATTGGCTGGTTCTGAGAGAAGCTGGGAATATACTGCACAGCCACGTCTTTAAAATCGTTGGCATTATAATTATTGGTAGGCCATCTTCCCCAGAATCCCATAGCTACATTTCCGTCAATAAGCTGCTGAATGGCATCCACATTCTTCTCCGGGATAGGTGCATAGCCATATTCATGTATAAGATCCTGCATAAGCTGGAAGACCTCCACGGACTCCGGAGAGTTGATGGTACTCTCTGTAAAGTCATCATTCATATATGCAGCGCCGTTATTATACAGCCAGGCTTCCACTCCAAAATAGTAGTCAGGAACGTAGACTCCATACTGCTTCACACCGTCCTTCTCTTTTGTCAGCTTTTCACAATAGTCCAAAAACTCCTCTTTTGTCCAGTTCTCTGCCGGTACGGACAGCCCTGCATCTGCCAGCAGTTTCGTGTTAAAATGTGTCACCACATTATTCCACTCCTCGGGGATCGCATATACTTTTCCATCAAAAGTAACCTTATCCATAATATTTTGGTCAATATCATTCACTGTGGACTGGTATTCCTCTTTATGATTCTCGATCCAGTCATCTATAGGTGCCGCCATGCCTGTATCCACAAACATCTCAAACCCTTCAATCGCCACATAAGCGCAGTCGATATAATCACCTCCGGCGATCATTGTCTGCATTTTGGTGAAGTATTCTGTCCAGGAACCGGGGATATATACCGTCTCTACACCAATTCCCGTTTTATCCGTATACTTCTGCAGGCACTTATCCAATGTCTCCTTGTCCTGCCCGGTTCCCAGCCAGGCCAGTCGAAGGGTCACATCACCGCCGCCTTTTGTCCCGCTCTTTACAATACTTTCCTCCCCTTCCTGTCCTTCCGGGGCCGCCTTCTCCCCGGAGGTATCCGTCCCGTTATCCTTTGCATTTCCATTTGCATCTCCACATCCGGCAAGACCGGATATCATGAGCCCTGCCAAAACCGCTGCGATCATCCTTCTCTTCATACGTTTACATCCTCTCTTTCTTTGCATTATTGTTTCCTTTGATGTTTGCAATTATAGCAAAGACTTGCTATACTATGAATGAATTATTGTCGGTTTACTGATAATATTGTCGGTTTTTGTCATTTTATAAGGAGTATTTTTGTGCTATGAGACGATTCCTTTCCCTTCGCTCTAAAATTTTCTTGTACATTTTTATTTTCATGGCAATACCCATTATTGTCATCACTTACATTGCAAATAAGATATCGGCCAATTCCCTGCTTGAGCAGACAAGGATCAATGATCTGCAGACCATTGGCTGTCTGCAGGAATCCACAGACACACTCCTTGACTCGGTGGAGAGTCTCAGCGGTATCATTGCCCGGGACCAATCTGTAAAGGATTACCTTTCCTCTTCCTATAGCCTGGTACATGAACAGCCGGATGCCTACGCTTCCCTTGATTTCGGCATCCTGGCTGCACCCTATCTGTCGTCTGCGGATTTTTTGCTGGGCGCCAGCCTTTTAAACACAGACTGCGCTTTTGTGGGAGAGCAAAAGTATAATAAAAACCAGTTGTCCTGGCACTTTAACCGTTCCCTTCTCTCCGGCTGTGAGAAGGATCGTTTTATCTGGACGACTCCGCATATGCTGGTTGACAGCGAAACCAATGCCCTTTCCTGGGCTGTTTCCTGTGTAACGCCTGTCTACCAAGAGGACACCCTACTTGGATATCTGGCTGTTTATATGGACCGGAGCCGGCTGGATAAAATAACCAAGAACCTTTCAGACAATGTTTATATCATCAATGACGCGGAACTCAGTTCGGATACAAAAGCGGTTCTGCAGGAGTGCTATATCATCTCAGACAAGACATACTCCTCAAGTGACTTTAATCCCTACACCGCAAGTTTCTATTATAAAAGTAAAATAAACTACAATTACCTGGTAAATAACAGCAGTATCATTACCTCCTCCAATGGGCAGAAAGTAACTGTAACTTCACAGAAGTATCCGCGCATGGGCTGGGTTTATCTGATCGTCTCACCGTTTTCAAATATTAACCAGCTTGTTCTTTCCCATTTATCCCAAATTTTCATTACCTGTGTGGCCTGCATTGTGTTTGCGCTTGTTTCTGCCTACTCTATCTCCAGGATCATAACAAGGCCTATCTTTTCTTTGAATAAAACCATGGAAAAGGTAAAGAACGGCAATCTGGAGGTCCGGCAGGAAAATATACCAAATGATGAGATCGGTATGCTGGGACAGACCTTCAACTCCCTTCTGGATAAAATTTCAGAGCTGATGAATAATATTAAAGAACAGCAGAAAAACAAACGGAAACTGCAGCTCCAGCTTATACAGGCTCAGGTAAAACCCCATTTTTTGTATAACGTCCTGGAAATGGTCAACAGTTTTATCCGGGACCACATGGATGATTATGCCCTCAATTCCATCGCACACCTGGCTAATTTTTACAGGACCTCCCTCAGTGATGGGCATGACATTATCAGTATCGGCAGGGAAGTGAATATGACGGAGAACTATCTGAGTCTCCAGCAGCTTCGCTACATAGAATTCATGGAGTTTTCTTTAGATGTGGCGGATGAGATCTCAGCCTGCCAGATTCCAAAACTCACATTACAGCCCCTGGTAGAGAATGCGATCTACCACGGATTAAAAACAAAATGTGAAAAAGGAGAACTTAAAGTAACCGGTTATTTAAAGGACAAACGGATTTTCTTTGAGATATATGACAGCGGAGCCGGAATGGACTGTGATACCATAACTTCCATTTACGATTCCCTGAAAGAAGAAAGGCTGACAAAGGATTTCGGTATATCCAATATTGTAAAACGCCTGAATATACATTTTAATAATAAAGCTGAAATTGAAATCCACAGTGAACCGGGTAAATATTCCTTGTTTATCCTGTCTTTTCCCGCTGTCGAGCTATGAAATAAAGGAGGACATGCCATGCTGCAGGTGGTGTTGATCGATGATGAATACTTTTTCCGTAATTCTCTGAAGAGAGCGATCCCCTGGGGAGAACTGGGTTTTCAGATTATAGGAGATGCCAACAATGGCAGAGACGGGTACCGGTTAATTTGTGACAAACACCCTGATATTGCTATCATAGACATTAACATGCCCCTGATCACCGGGCTTGAATTAATTGAGATGGTGCGCAGGGAACAGATAAGCTGTAAGTGTATCCTGCTTACCGGTTATGGTGATTTCAAATATGCACAGCAGGCCATACGCCTTAATGTCTCAGAATATATCCTGAAGCCGGTTGATTTCTCTCTTCTGACGGAATCCTTAAATAACTTAAAACAGGAAATCTCAGCCGAACGGGAACACCGTTTTCATGTCAAAGCTCTGGAAGAACACCGAATGAGATACATCAAGGAGCACTTTCTTCTGGATATCATAGACGGGCATGTATCCTTTAACAAACTGCAGCTCTCCTCCTATCTGGAGGAACTGCATATTTCCATTCCATTTGACAGTTACGCTATCAGCATTATTGAATTACCCGAGACACTGTCCTCTCATACAGAAGATATACAGAAACACCTTGAGGAATCTCTATATGCGGACGGCAAATGTGAGATTTTCCCCATACGCCGCTCCCAAATCTGTCTCATACGGGAAACAGAATGTCTGCAGGATACTAAAAAGGAAATGGATACATTGTCTAAATACCTTCAGCAACAGGAGTCCTCATTTCATATTGGGCAGAGTGCATTGCATAATCATGCACAGGAAATAATAATAGCTTATAGAGAGGCTTCTGTCTGTCTGAAAAACGCCCGCAGCTTTGAGGGCCGGGTTCTTTTTTACGATGAATGGAACCTGACCGCTTACCGCATACCGGAGGCAGCACTGGCTGAAATCAAAAAACTGATCCGCCAGCGTGATCTGGAAAATATCACAGATGGACTGAACCGATGTTATCATACCTTCCGGGAGAAAAAGCTGTCCTATGATAATATTATATTCTGCACTTATGAACTGCTCTCCGCCCTGCTGTCTGCCATGAACGAGCAGAATACCATAAACTGTTTCCTGTTCAGAGACTCCCGCAGTCTCTCGGACATGCTTGACAGTTTTCATACCTGCGATGAGATCAGGGACTGGATGATCCATGTATTTACAGAACAGCTGAAGCAGGAGACCCATACGGCGTCTGCTTGCTCTGTTACCCGCAATGTCCAGGAATATATTCTGCAGCACTATAACGATCCTGAACTAACCATCGAAGATATCGCCCAAAACCTGTTCCAGAATTACAGCTATCTGTGTTATTGCTTTAAACGGGACGAAGGTATCACCATCAATGATTACATTAACCAGATACGGTTAAACAAAGCCCTGGAGCTTTTTCATTCCGGTGTGGAAAATGTAAGCTATGTAGCGGAGGCCACTGGTTTCAGCAATGCGGGTTACTTTAGCCGGAAGTTCAAAAAATTCGTCGGTCTGCCCCCCAGCGAGTATGTCAAAACACTTTAAGCATGGGAAAAGGGCTTGTAACCGTGGAAAAAATCTCTTATAATGATTAAAGCCTTTAAGAAATGAGGATTTTATTGTGAAAAGACCCAGATTATGGATAAACGCCCTGGTCCTGTCCTCCTGTCTGCTCCTCGGCAGCGGTCAGACCACCATATACGGAGCAGAGCAGAACACAGCACAGGCTTCGACTGACCCAGGCACAGCGCAAGCTCCTGCCGACCCAAACACAGCGCAGGCATCTGCCGACCCAAACGCGGCGCAGGCCCCTGCCGACCCAAATGCTGCGCAAGCTCCCACTGACCCCAATGCGGCTGAGACGCCAAAGGATCCAAACGCCCCGCCTGACAGCTACAACTGGGAAGTCCAGTCCGACGCCATCCCCGGATGGCCCACAGGCCCGCAGGTAGCAGCCGAAACCGCCATCCTCATGGATGCAGAGACAGGTGAGATACTTTATGCCAAAGGCATTGATGAAAAACGCTATCCGGCCAGTACCACAAAAATCATGACCGCCCTGGTGGCAATTGAAAACAGCGCCCTTACAGACCAGGTCACCTTCTCAGCCGAAGCAGTAAACGGCATTGAACCTGGCAGCACACATATCGGCATCAAGCCGGGTGAAATCCTTACAATGGAACAAAGTCTGTACGCCATCCTTCTGGCTTCTGCCAATGAAGTCTCCTCCGGCGTGGCAGAATTCGTGGGCGGCAGTATCCCTGACTTCGTAAATATGATGAATACCAGAGCTGAGGAGCTGGGCTGCAAAAATACCCATTTTGTCAACGCCAACGGCCTTCACGACCCGGAACACTACACCACAGCCAGGGACCTTGCCAACATTGCCAGGGAAGCGTTCAAGAATGAAACCTTCCGCAGTATCATTGGCGAAGAATACTACATTGAACCCAAGACAAACATCACAGATGAAGAACGCTGGCTGAACAACCATCACAAAATGCTGGTAACAGGGGATCTGCATTATGACGGCTGTCTGGGAGGGAAGACCGGATATACCAGTGATGCGGGAAATACCCTTGTGACCTATGCCCAGAGAAACGGCATGTACCTTATCTCCGTTGTCCTGGCCGACAATGCCGTCTATCAATACCCGGACACTGCTGCACTGCTGGACTATGGCTTCTCTAATTTTCACAAGGCAGTCCTTGCCCAAAAAGGGGAAGTCCAGTGCCTGAAGCCTCTGCCCATTGAACGCTATCTGTATAACCTGACAAAATCCAAAATGATGACGCGCTTTACAGATACCGTAACGGTAGACCTGCCCGCAGACCTGCCTGTTGAGGATCTGACCCGGAAGACCAGCTTAGAAAAGAAGGAACAGACCACAGAGTACTATCTGGGGGAACAGCTCCTGGCTGTCAGCCATGCGGAAGTCTGTCCAACCCTTACCCTGCCGGAATTTCTGGAAACAGTCAAAAGTTCCCCTGCCAATACAGCCAGGGCGGCAGCACAAAGCAGCATCGCAGACCAAAGCAACACCTCTGCCGGCCGAACGCCTAAGACCTCTTCCTCTTCCCTGGGAGATTTTTTCCAGGAACTTAACTATAATTTCCAGAACATGCCCAAATGGAAATATCCGGCGCTTATTTTTTTGGTAACTGCTGTTATTTTCTATATTGTACTTCTAATAATAAAAATTAAGAGACACCGGAAAAAGAGAAGCAAAAAGAATAAAAAATAATGAAACCGGGGCAGCCTCCTCTATAGAGTTGGCTGTCCCGGTTTCTAATGTTATCTTCTGTTTTTCTTCCTTTTCACTTCCAGTAAAAGAATCCCCACAGCCGATACGGCAAGAGAACATAAGAACAATCCTGCCTGTGCCTCATCCTTTGTCTTGGCTGCCTTTACTCCGCTGCCGGATGTGCCTTTGGTTCCGGTTGTACCTTTGGTTCCGGTTGTGCCTCCATTTGGAGTGATTGTCTTGTTCCCCAGCCCGTTCCCGGATGGTTTTACAGGTGTATTCGGTTTATCCTTGTCTGTATCTCCCGGTGTGTCAGGTGTTGTGGGTGTTGTGGGTGTTGTAGGTGTCGTACCCGGTTTATGGGGATCATCCGGTTCACCTGGTTTCTCCGGATCTTTGGGATCGCTTGGTTTTTCCGGGTCTTTTGGATCCTCCGGTTTCTCTTCCGGTTTCTTCTCCAGCGCTGATATGGCAATTTTCAGAAGCTCCACCTGTTCGTCAATCTGTTCCTGGGATGCATTTTCATCTCCGTACAAACCCTCTGCCGCGGCGATCGCACTCTGCAGATTTCCAAAGCTTTCCTCTGTATACCCGTCCTTGGCAATGGCCTTTGCCTCCGCTATCTTTCCTTTCAGCCTCTCCCTGTCAACCAAAGCCGGTTCTTCCCGGTCTGCAAGTTCTGACAATGCGGCGGCAAGCTGTGCGGTAAGGTCCTGGATCTCCTCTGCAGTCAGTTCCGGGTCCTCCAGGGCATCACTGAGTGTTTTGCTCAGAAGCGCAGCCTTTTCAAGACTTTCCTCTGTATAAAGGGCCGTGTCAAGGGCAGCGGCCTGGGCAATCCTCATCTGTGCCATATTCCTTGCTGTCTCATCCTCCGAAACCTCATCGGCAGGGGCAAGCCCATTTACCGCCTCCTCCAAAAGCGCGGACACGGCATCCACCATCTCCTGGGTATACCAGCTCTCTTCCAATGCCTCAGATGCCTGCGCAAGCACATCCGTCAGATACCCAAAGCTTTCCTCTGTATATAAAGCAGAGTCTGCCGCCTTAAAACCTGCCGCCTGTGCAGCAAGCCTGTCTTTCCTCACATCCCGGATCGCCCTGACCTCAAGGGCATCTATAAGCGCCTGCAGCTCCTCACTCTTCTGGTCAACCAGTTCCTGAGCAGCCTCTTCATCTTCGATGACTGCTTCCGCCTCTGTGATCTTTTCAAGAAGCCTGTTGTAACTTTCTTCTGTATACTTTTCGGGGTTCAGCGCCTTTGCGCCTGCCACTTTTGCCTTCAGCAGTTCCTTATCTACTACCGGCTGTTCAGGCGGTTCCTGTCCGTATACCTGAAATTCCGCAAATGCCGGCCAGTAATCCGCACCGTCATACTCCGGAAATCCTGTGAGCACCACCCGCACATAGCGGTAACTTTCCTCTGATGTCAGGGTACCGGTTTCTGTACGGATACCGCTTGCGGACTCTGTCTTATCTTCCAGGACATCAAAATTCTCACCGTCTTTTGATCCTTCGATCCTGTACTGCCAAAATCCTTCAGCCCCGTCCTCTTCAAAGTCGAGCTGGTAGCTGTTGAGCACAAACTCCCTGCCCAGATCCGCCTGCCACCATTGGGGCAGCAGCGTTTCCACTGCGTCACCGTTTACGATCCATAAGGTGTCTGTCCTGCCGTCATTGCCGTTGGTCCCTGGCGCATACTCCGGTGCCGATGTTGTCACCGGCTTATTCAGGGCCAGGTTGCCGTCCGTTTCTTCCTTTAAGCTGTCCACTGCGGCCTGCAGTGCGTGGATGGCTGCCTCCACCTGTTCTGTAGTGACGGCCGTGTCAAAATCTGCCTTTGCCTGCTCCAGCGCGTTTCTCAAGTTCTGCCAGGACGCATCCGTATAGCTGCCCTGCTGCATGTATTTTACTTTCAGGATCAAATCTGTCAAAGCGGATTTATCAAGCTCACTGTTGTCTCTTTCATAAATCTTAAATTCCGCAAATCCGGGCCAGTAATCATCCCCCGGGAATTTTGTGAGCCTTACCAGAATGAACCGATAGGAAGTACCAGGCTCAAAGCTTCCGGTCTGCACTCTGTTACCATCCGTATTTTCTGATGCGTCATAAATAGGCTGTTCTTCAAAGTACGCTTCCCCGTCACGTGCCGCCTCAATGGTGTAACCCCAGGCATTTTCCTCATCCTGTTCAAATACCAGTTCAAAGTCAGACAGGTCATGATCCTCACCCAGATCCACAAACCAGTAGGCACCCGGGTCTTCCCCGGCATGTACCCACATAGTCCCCTCATCCCCGTCGTTTCCGCAGGACGGAGGATACTGGTCATTCCCCTCCGAATAAGAAGGTTTGTTCAGAGCCAGATTATTTCTGGCATACTCTGCATCCTCCAGAACAAGATTGTCAAACTTCACGTCCCGGCTTCCTTTCGGTGCGTTGACCGTGACGGTCAGTTCCTTGATCGCGGATGGAATCTGGAGTTCATAGGTGTTCTTCAGCGTTGTGATGTTAAATGTCTTCTCGTATCCGCTGCCGCCGATCTTTACCAGGGCACTTCTCGCACAGTGTGCCTGGAAGGATTTCAGTGTCTTATTGGCCGGAAGGGTGATTTTATATACGGTACCCTGACCGTCCCCATACAGTTCTTTTGAATTATCTGTCAGTGCCGTGAGCCATCCCTCCTGGAAATCGCAATCCTGGTAGGAACCTGTAAGAGCTGTCTCCGCCTCAGGGCGGTCCTCAAAGTCGATTCCCGTGTTCTGCGCACCAATCTGGGCAAAACTGTTGTCAGCACCGATATTCGGCTTTTCCCCGGAGGATACCGGATTGCCGAAATAATCCAGCCCGCCGTTGTCCGGTATAAGTACGCCTGTCCCCACACAGCCCGAGTTTTCTTTCAACTTAAATCCATCCACTCCGCCCCCTGCGGTCCCCAAATTTTCAAAATCAGAAGCCTGGATCTCCACTGCATTTTCATCATCCGTCCTCCTGATGCTCTGGTCTGAACCGCCGTAGGCATTGTTGTCCACGCTGCCCTTGAACCATTCACTCCAGCCTTTGGATTCCGCGTCGCTGTAAATGATATTGTTTTTAAACTGGAAGTCCGCATCGTTTAACTGCTGCTGGTCCCAGTTATTGGTGATATAGCTGTCATGGCCTTCACTGAGGTAAAAGTCATTGTTGTAGACATACATTTTATTTCCGCTTCCGCTGGAGTATCCGCCCAGGGTAACAATGGCACCGCCGCCGTACATGTTGGTTCCCCATCCGTCATTCTCGCTGATATTATAGCGGATATAAGTGGTATATTTTGTTCCCAGGGCACATTCAAAAAACGCGCCGGAGGGATTGTCATGTGTGTAGTTGTACTGGATATAATTCAGCTTCGCGTTCACGTCCGCGTCAAATGCCTGGGAATCCTCCTTGCTGCTGGATGCGCCCGAACCAAAGACCTCATTAAACTGCACCACAGTACAGTCCCCGTTCTCCCACCAAACAGGTACATTTCCGTTAGGACCGCTGTTGCAGCCGTCACATGTATTGTGCTCTATGAGGGCATTGCTGTAGGCCGAGGGACAGATTGCCGCATTCCCGATATCTTTGCAGTAATTGTTCCGGATGACCAGATTAGTGCTGTTGACCCTCTGATTGGCATACTCGCTGTCCGGAATGCCGCTCTCATGTGCAAACCGGCTGCTGCCCCAGGTGGACAGGAAGTTAATGCCGTAGTGGTTGATGTTCGGCCCCACATAGTTATTTTCCACCACAATATCATCCCAGCAGGTAGGCACCTGATTTCCCCTGATAATATAGATGATACCGCCCCGGCCAATACCCGCCTGCTGGCCTATGGGATGTGACACCACATCATGCACATACAGGTTTTGGCAGTACATGTGCCGCAGGGTTCCCGCATCCTCACCCATGATAAGGATGCCGTACTTTTTAATATGGTCATCCGGGTTGTCACCGGGTATTCTGTTAGTCACTTCCAGGGACGTGATCTCCCAATACTGCTGGTTGTAAAAGTAAACTGCCGCGTTGAAGATCCTGTTCTCCAAATCATCCCCGTCTTCCCCGCACCAGTTATTCCCGTCGATCCTGGGCCTTTCATCACCCTCACCGTAAGCTCCGATGACAATGGGATTTCCCTCCTCACCGGACCCCTTGGGGCTTAACTGCCCGGTCCACACATCCCCCTTCTGAAAGAGAATTTGGTCGCCCGGCCGGAATGTGACGCTGTTTATCTTTTCAAGGGAGGACCAGGCCTCTGACCGGCTGGTACCGGACGCATTGTCATTTCCCCCATCCTGGTCTACATAATAGGTGGTTCCCTCTGTGTCTGCTTTTACCGGAATTTCCGGCATTGTAGCGCAGACCATACAGCAGGCAGCTATGCCTGCAATAATTCTTTTTCCTAATCTCCTCATACATTCATCCTCTTAACCTATCATTGTTATAAATTGCTCTGGGCTTCCAGAAAACCGATGAACCGTTCCACACCTCCTCCCAGTACCTGCACACCTTGGGGGCGCTGTCCTCCCGCTGCTGATACATCAAAAAAATCCCCTGCTCTGGTACGCGCAGTGAGCATAAAGCTGTCACTGCCAAACAATCCCTCCGAAAGCCCCATATACTCATCCCCCCAGAAAGAACAGTCCTCTGCCTGTAAGCCGCATTCCATGTCCAGACGTTCCAGAATGGCATTTACATTATCGCTTTTGCTGGACAATCCAACTTCCAGATACTTTGCATCAGTTGTGGCGGTCAGGGATAATCCTTCCTCTTTGCCCACTTCCTCTGCTATGCGTATGAGTTGTCTCAGATCACCGATTCCATGTTCCTTGAGAACCGCATTCAAACTGTCAAGCTCATGTTCCTGAAAAAACAACTGACCATTCCTATCATTTTCCACCAGAATATCTATCTTGCAGTAATTTGGCCTGGAAAATACAATATCTGTCTTAAAATCAAACTCCCGCAGCAGCCGCTCATGGATCTTGTAGCACGCCCCGTGAATTTTGAGCATCCGTTCTTTATCCGGAATCAGGCTGTAAAAAACCTCCGGTTCCCCCTCATCCGTAAAATGATAGTTGTAAGCTCCCCGCCCCAGGCCATAGAACAGGTTTTTTCTTTCTTTTGGGGTGAAGTATCTATGGAGCTTCCCGTCCCCGATGTTATTGATGGTAGTACCACTTATGACCGCCAGTTTCACACCCTCTGCCAACAGCTTTTTCATGGGAACCACAACCTGATCCACCGGCGCTGTCCTGGAGAGGACAGCCGTACCGTCCCAGTCAAAAAATATAGCCTTATATTTCTTCATGCCAGGTACCTCCTTCCTCTTTGATACTGCACGCTTTCCCATTTACATAGAAAACCGCAGGCTTTCCCTCAAGCAAAGTAAAATCAGCCGATTTTCTTCCAATCTCCACTTTTATGGTGCTGCCCTGATAACCGATACAGAACTGATATCCTTCCCATTTTTCCGGCAGATACGGCTTAAAACGCAGGGTGCCGTCATTGGTCCTGAGACCTGCAAACCCATTTACCACTGCCTGCCAGGTCCCCGCCATGTTGGCAGCATGGATCCCGGCATAGAAGTTGTTGTGGTAATCATCCAGATCCATTCTGGCTGACTGGGAGAAGTATGTATACGCTTCCTGGTAATATCCAATCTCACAGGCTACGATGCCAAAGATACAGGTGGAAAGGGAAGAGTGGTGCAGTGTTACTTCCTGGTAAAAATCATAATTTCTTTTCAGCTCCTCCTCCGTGAACAGGTTGCTGTACAGGTACATACCCAGAATGGCGTCCGCCTGTTTTGACATCCTGTGCCGCATGATAAACAGAGGGTGATAATTCTCATACAGCCAGGCCCTTTTTTCCGGCGGAATCCTGGTTTCATCCCAGGGCCTGCGCATCATGAATCCGTCATCCAGAGGATAGACCCCGCGCTTCTCATCATACGGGAAATACATATTTTCAATGATCTTATCCCAGAGTTCCGTCTCCTCCCAGGCAAAATCCAGTTTCCCGGCCAACCCCTCATATGTCCCCGGTTCCTGTTCTTTGAGATACCTGACAGCTTTCAGGGCAGCCCGCAGACTTTCCCTTGCCAGCAGGTTTGTATAGAAATTGTTATCTACCAGTACGTTATATTCATCCGGCCCTGTCACATCGCAAATACAGTATTTTCCCCCTCTGCATTCTGCAAAGCTGCCTACATCCGCCCAGATACGAGCCATCTCTATGAGCATTTCCGCGCCCTTTTCCAGAAAATATTTTTTATCCCTTGTCACATCCAGATACAGGCAGAGGGCATATGCAATATCTCCAATAATGTGGTACTGGGCGGTTCCCAGAGGATAATAGGTGGATGCCTCCTCCCCGTTAATGGTCCTCCATGGATACAGGGCGCCCTTCTCGTGCCCCAGGATCCGAGCCCTGGCCCTGGCCTGGTCCAGCGTCCCGTAGCGGTAGTCCAGCAGATGTGCGGCAAGCTCCGGGTCGGTGTAGACAAATACAGGCAGCACATACATTTCCGTATCCCAGAAATAATGCCCCTCATATCCCTCACCGCTGAGTCCCTTAGCCCCCATGCCGGTCCTCCCGTCACGTCCCGCTGACTGCATGATGTGGAACAGGTTAAAACGGATTCCCTGCTGCAAAGCATCATCCCCCTTCACCACCACATCGGCCTTTTCCCAGTATTGGTTCATGTACCGGATCTGCTCTTTTTCGGCCTGCTCATAGCCGGCAGCGGCAGCACTTTTTAACATCCTCTTAGTGAACGGCTCCAGTTCTTCTGTCTCCATATCCAAGTCAGAACTGTAGCATATATACTTATCCAGGCAGACGGTCTTTCCCTGCTCCGCTTTCACAGTATAGGT
>ENA-UAPG01000403-UAPG01000403.1-human-gut-metagenome-genome-assembly--contig:-NODE-403-length-13997-cov-10.662817_pt1 | contig 13997 bp, 14 predicted proteins | sample MGYA00243478_ERZ654573 | MGnify/ENA primary metagenome ERZ654573 (study PRJEB26926, sample SAMN06164711) | human gut metagenome | biome: ENVO:00009003; feature: ENVO:2100002; material: ENVO:00002003... | reverse complement strand
CCCATATCAGGGTCTATGTGATTTATTCCATTGTCTAATCCTTATTCTATAACGCAATCCCCGGAAACCCATTTTTTATAAATATTTTTCTACCGAACTTTGCTCATACACCCGTTTTCCTAAAAGCGTAATGGCCTGCACAGGGCAGCGATTGACACAGCGGTAACACATTGTACATTTCGCATGCGGCAATGCCTTTTGCTCCCGGATTGTAATGTTTTCCATAGGACAGAGGGACATACATTTTCCGCATCCGATACATTTTCCGGGATTGATCTTAAGTCTGCTGCTATATTTTTGGGTTTTTGTATAAAACCAGAGCCTCTGCCCCAACAATCCGGCCGCATGGCTACCAAGTCCCAGTCCTTCCCGGACAGGTTTCCCCGCTTTGAGACTTTCCGCGGCATCTTTTAATTTTTTATCCGCATCCTGTATGATCTTCCGGTTCTGTTCAGAAGTCCTCTTCAATGCCTTCTCGTCACTGATACAATCCGGCATTTTCACATGCAGCCCTCCCAGAATTTCGGCATGGCAGCGTCTCATAAGTCTTGCCCCACACCCTGCACCATCTCCGCTGAACAGCCCCATGGTGGCAATTATGTATATTTTTTTACCGGCAAATAAGCTGCTGTTTTTTGTAATAAAGTCTCTCACGATCTTGGGCAGATTACTGTAATATACCGGATAACCAAACAAAATTTCCGTTGCATCGCAAAGGGCTGATACGGCCCGTTCCTCCTCCACTGGAAAAACATCAATTGTTTCTCCGTAATATTGTAAAAATCGTTCCACACAAAATTTCGTATTTCCTGTTCCGCTAAAGTATATTCCAATCATCGGCTCAACCTTTCTTATGGATGAATAAAAAAATATGCCAGTCAATAGGCAGCAAATTTTGCCACAGATACACACCTTGCAATTCTCTTGCATTTCCTTTATAGTTGTAACGAAACACTTCGTTCAAAAAATCCGGCTGTAAGCTGCACAGATGAGGTAGTTACCGCCAGAGTAATAGAAGGAGACTGGCTTGAAGAACTTATTCAAATACATAATAAAACCATTTTTATTTCTCATCCTGATACTGTGCATACTTCTTATCTATGCGCATTTCGTGGAGCCCAGCCTGTTAGTAAAAACAACCTAGACTGTACAGGCCCCTTCCGATGTAAAAGAATGTAAAATCGTCTATTTTTCAGATACTCACTTGGGGAATCTGTATGATCAGGAACACCTTTCGCGGATCGTTGAAAAGATCAATTCACAGAACCCCGATATTGTAGTATTCGGTGGTGATTTACTGGATAACTATGCCCGTGACCAAGAAATCCTGGATTTGGACTTTATAAAATCCAAGCTGAAAGCGATCAGCCCTGATTCCAAAAAATATGCAGTATATGGAAACCATGACTATGGCGGCGGTGCCAGCCGTGTCTACTCTGACCTTATGGAAAACGGGGGCTTTACCCTCTTAAACAATACCAGCTTGTATTTGGAAGAATTCAACATCCGAATGACTGGTTTTGACGATTACCTTTTAGGCAATACAGACCCGGAACTCTATCAGAGCCGGGAGGATGCATTTACGGTCCTGCTTTCCCATGAACCGGATGTTGCCCAGTTAATTTCCATGCCCCAGGCGGGCCTAATGCTTTCCGGGCACTCCCACGGCGGGCAGGTCACACTTCCCTTTCTTACGCAGTACAGCCTGCCCACCGGTGCTACCAAATATATCAAAGGGCACTATCCGGATTGTGGGATATCTGAAAACCTTTCCCTCTATGTGAGCAAGGGAATTGGTATGACCGTGCTGCCTTTTCGGTTCCTCAATCCACCGGAAATCATGGTGCTTCAAATCCGGAACTAATAGCCCTCCTGCCGCAGTCACCGCCCCTGTTTATCTGTACTACAGGTATTTTATCCTTCTGCGGCAGGATTGGGTATTATGGTGATCCGCACCTTTTCTACCCGTTTTCCTGCCATTTTCATCACCTGCACTTCCAGGTTCTCGCAGGTAAAACTGCTGCCCTCCATTGGCACCTGTCCCATCTGGTCCATGACCCAGCCGCTTACTGTGAGTACCTCAAATTCTTCTTCTTTTCCCAGCATCTCAAATACTTTTTCAATATTGGCACTTCCCATGACCAGATATTCTGTCTCTGCTATTTTTTCAATTTCCTCTATTACCTTGTCGTGTTCATCCCAGATTTCCCCTACCAATTCCTCTAAAATATCCTCTAGGGTAACGATGCCGATGGTTCCTCCGAATTCATCCAGTACCACTGCAATATGGGATTTCTTCTGCTGCAGTTCTTTAAGCAGTGCCCCCACCTGCTTCCCTTTTGAGATAAACAGGGCCGGGCGGATAATGGCCTGGATATCCTTATCTGTATTCGCTATGTAATTGTGGAAATCTTTCTGATAGATAATTCCGATGATGTTATCAATAGATGTCTCATACACCGGCAGTCTGGAATAACCGGTCCGTACAAACACCTCCGCGATCTCCTCTTTCCCGGCATCCGCGGATATCCCTGTGACGTCTATCCGGGGAGTCAGTATATCCGCTGCCTCCAGCTCTGAAAATTCGATGGCACTCCGGATCAAGGTACCCTCCTGCTCATCAATGCCGCCCTCCTGCTCTGCCTCCTCCACGATAGTCAGAAGTTCTTCCTCCGTGATAGACGGGTCATTGGATGTTTTGAACACAAGGGAGAGCAGTTTTTTCCACTGCTTAAACAAAAAATTAGCAGGCGTCAGCAGGACGACAAAAACATTCAGGATAGGCGCGGAAAACATGGCAAACTTTTCCGGTGATTCCTTAGCTATACTCTTAGGAGACACCTCTCCGAATATGAGCACCACAATGGTTGTTACCACCGTGGAAACACTGGCCCCTGCCTCATCACCCAGCATTTTCACAAATATGACCGTCGCCAGGGACGCGGATGCAATGTTCACAATATTGTTTCCGATGAGTATGGTTGACAGCAGGCTGTCATAGCTCTCTGAAAGACGCATTACCAGCGCTGCCCTTTTGTTTCCTTTCTCTGCCATATTTTTTACCCGGATTCGGTTCAGGGATGAGAAGGCGGTCTCGGTAGCCGAAAAATAAGCTGACATGATAATACAGAACACAATAATAATCAAAGATAAACTATCACTTTCCATCATAAAAATCCTTTCTGATTTCAATATACAATATTTATACCCGTATACAAAAGAAGAAATATCCTTACATGGCAGCCTCCTTTTCGGAGGAGCCCCTGCCAATCCTAACAAAACAAAAAGGCACAGCCACATCCCATTTCCAGGGCGCAGCTATGCCTTGATCTATTCTCATATGCTTTCGCTTCTTACAACTGTGGTACGGGGCAGCGTCACTATCCGCGTTGTCCTTCATAAATTCCTCCGATGATCATACATAAAATTTTAATCGTATTATACTAGATGTTTCCGGCAAATGCAAGCTGTTTTTCACTTGAGAATCCGCGGTTTCCAGCTAAATATATAAATAGAAAGGATGCCGCATGGAATTCAAAACATTAAAGAAGAAAGATTATAAAAAAGCCATTCAGTATGCAGTGGTTGGAATGCATTTTAACTGGTATATGAATAACCCCTCCCTTCTTAAACTGTATGGAGGATATTTTCTGTATATGGAGCTAAATCGGGCAACACAGGTGATTGCGGCTTATGAAGGCGATGAACTTGCAGGGGTTCTTCTGGCAGAAATGTACGGGGAAAAACCTTGCTGCAAATCCATCGGAAAACAAATTTATGCCGGGGTATTTCATTGGTTACAACATATATTTGTGAAAGGGGGCGTGGACTGTTATGACAAAACAAATGAAAATATGCGCAACGAATATCTGCAAAACCACACCCCGGACGGAGAACTGATCTTCTTAGCCGCAAATCCCCGCATCAAAAGGAAAGGTACCGGAAGCCTTCTGCTGGCGGAACTGGAAAAAAGAGAGGCGGGAAAAGTCATCTATCTTTATACAGACAATGCCTGTACCTACCAATTTTATGAACATCGTGGATTTGCACGTTTCGCGGAAAGAAACATTGTATTGAATCTAAACAAAACGGTTCCTTTAACATGTTATTTTTACACCAAACAGCTTTGATGACAGGGGACTGCAGCCAGCCCCTATGGTCATATAGTAAGATACAAACAAACTGCCTAAATCAGATGGATTTGGTACATTCTGTTTTTACAGCACATGTTTGTATTTTCCACCCCTGCAATTCTTTATGCAGCCCCACTGCCATAAACGCCGTGATGACAGCCGAAAGTACATCCGCCGCCGGCTGTGCATAAAGAATGCCATTCAGCCCCATAACCCGCGGAAGCAGTAATATGACCGGGACAAAACATATTCCCTGCCTGCAGGCTCCCAGGATACATCCCTCTTTTGCCCTGCCCATCACAAGAAAAAGGAAGGAATATACCGTATAGAAACCAAAAAGCATAAAGGAAAGACCGTTTGCCCGCAGCGCTGCTGCGCCGATGCGTATCATCTCCGTATCCCCTTTTGTAAACAGTGACATCAACTGCGCCGGAAATACCGCAGCTGCCAAGCCAAATATTACACAAAATGCCGTTGACCAGAGGACCGACGTTTTGATTGCTTCATTCAGACGGTCAAATTTCTTTGCCCCGTAGCTGAATCCTGCAATTGGCTGAAACCCTTTCAGGAATCCGAATACGATCAAAGTCCCCATAGACATGATTTTCGTAAGCGGGCCCATAGCAGCAAGGGCGGAACCTCCGTATTCCTTAGCCGCATTGTTGATCATACCAATAGAAAGACTGGTCAAAATCTGGAATAACAGGGTGGGGATCCCTATTTTCAAAATCTCAGACATGATCTCTCGGGAAAAATAACATTCCTTGATACGAAAATTGAATACACTTTTTTTTCGGAAAATATAGCATAAATAAACTATAGTAGACACAATTTGCGATATAGCTGTGGCAATGGCCGCGCCGGCTACTCCAAGATCCAGTGTGTGAATAAAGATGGGATCTAATACCACGTTTAATACGGCACCGGACATTAACGCGCACATAGCGGTTTTGGCTGCCCCCTCACTGGACACAATGTTATTCATGGTGACATTAAATACATTGAAGATCGAAAATGTGATATAAATGCCGGTATAAGTGACTGCGTACGGCATAACGCTTTCAAGCGCGCCTGTGGCTCTCAGGATAGGTTTCAGAAAGATGACACAGCCCAGTATAACGGCTGCACCGATCAAAACACTGCAGTATAAAGCGGTACTTGCCACTTTATTAGCCGTTTTTTTGTCACCGCTGCCCAGAAGCCGGGACAGATAGGCAGCGGCACCATTTCCAAATAGAAGGCCCAGCCCTACTACCACCTGTCCAAGGGGAAAGGCTACGGTAATCGCCCCCATCTGCTCCGTTCCCAAACCTCCCACAAAATAAGAATCCACCAGATTGTATAGTGCATTGATCAACATGCCAATCATAGTCGGAAGCCCCAGGGCTAAAAGGGCTTTGGGTATGGGGGCACTTCCCAGAAGCTCCATTTTTGTGTTACGTCCATTCATAATTAACTCTCCTCTCACTTCTCAATAGTTATAAAACATATTACTATAAATTATAGTACATTAGTTATACTACTATAATTTATAGTATATGTCAAGAAAAAAAGGACTGCGTACCTCCTCCACCTCCCCATTCATTCACTTGACACCAATTAGAAAATACAATAATATAATTTATAGTATTTAAGCATGTTTATACACTACTGTATCTTATAAGAGCAAGGTAAAAGGAGGATAACTATGGCAGCCATAGATTTAATCGTATTGGGAATACTCAAAAAAGAATCGTTAAGTGCCTATGATATTCAAAAATTAGTAGAATACCGAAACTTATCCAAATGGGTAAAGATCAGCACTCCGTCAATCTATAAAAAGGTAATTCAACTGGAAGAAAAGGGGTTTATAAAAAGCAGCCGTGTAAAAGAAGGGAAGATGCCGGATAAAGCTGTGTATTCCCTGACGGAAGATGGAAATAAAGAGTTCGAGAAGCTTATGCTGGAGATTTCAACCAAACCGATCCATTTTTTTCTGGATTTTAACGCTGTCATTGTAAACCTGCCCAGCCTTTCCCCCGAAAAACAGAAGCAATGCCTGGGGGATATTGAATGTAACATAAAGACTTTAAAAGCATATTTGGAAGAAAATATGGCTATAAAAGAAAACGATTCCGGTATTCCCGAAACAGGCATGGCTGTTCTTAAACAACAACTTATCCTGGCAAATGCTATAGAGACATGGATTGCATCCCTAAAATAAAGTGAATAGTTTTCATATCTTACGGAAACAGCTATGAATACGAAAATGAACAACAATGGAGCACCTCATGGAAACTTTTGAAAAATACCTGTCAACCATTAAAACCGAAGAACACCGCTCTCGTATGAGGGAGGTCCTGGAATGGATCAATAACCGTTTCCCAGATATGCAGCCTAAAATTGCATGGAACCAGCCTATGTTCACAGACCATGGAACCTTTATCATTGGCTTCAGTGCGTCAAAACAGCATTTTTCCGTTGCACCGGAACCGAAAGGAATTGAAATGTTTTCATCCGAAATCAAAAAATCGGGTTATAGCTATGGTTCCAATATTTTTCGCATACGCTGGGATCAGCCTGTTAATTATTCCCTGCTTGAACAGATCATCCGGTACAACAGAACAGACAAAGCAGATTGTTCCTCCTTCTGGAGGAAATGATCGTCATACGTTAATAAATGTCTATGGTCAATTTCCCCAAATCCCATAGGCCCCCAGGTAAAGGCAGCCAACGCCCGAACAATCTGTGTTTGTGTTTGTCTATCCGGAACATACCCAAAGGACAGGGAAATTTATCCCTGTCCTTATTGAGTAACCTTCCGGAATATTACCTATCCTTATAAAACGCAATACATTCATAAGGTCTCAAACAATACCTATTGTTTTCCGGGCAGCGGCCCGTATAATTTCCGGCTATCTTTTCTGCATATCCCTCAGGGATCGTTATCTCTGCATTCTCATCTTGAAAATTATGGAACGTCAGGATTCCCAAATCGTCCGACACACGTTCGTAAGCAATGACATTATCGTTCTCTGCATCATAAGGAACAAATTTTCCATGGACCAAAACATGGCTGTATGTACTGTCCTGTCTGAGGCGGATGAGTTCCCTATAAAAATTCAATACAGAGTTTTTGTCATTTTCTTCCTGTTCCGCATTGATGGCTGTATAGTTTTTATTTACCTTTATCCATGTCTTATCTGCATCGGAAAACCCTGCATTCCTACTCTGATTCCACTGCATCGGTGTCCGGCTGTTGTCGCGGCTTCTTTTCACCACTATGTCAAATGCTTCCGTTTCACTCAGCCCTGCTTTCAGTGCTCTTGCATACTGGCCATGTGTGGCAAGATCATCATAATCCTCCATGGATTCCATCCTTATATTTTCCATGCCAATCTCCTGTCCCTGATAAATGAACGGTGTCCCCCGCAAAAACAGAAACAGCGACGCCAGCATGGTCTTACTGTAATAATGAATGTCTTCATCCGGCAGATACTTATTCACGGAGCGGTTCTGGTCGTGATTTTCCAGATACACGGCACCCCACCCCATATTCTGTACATGTTCCTGGCTTTTAAATATTTTCTCCCTCAGCTCCTTTATTGTGAAATGTCTTGGTTTGAACCATTCCCCGGTATCCGGTACATCAATATCCGTATAGCTGAAATCAAATACCATGGAGAAAAACCCATCTTCACCGATAAACCGATCCAACAGAGCCGGCGGAACATTTGCCTCCGCAACTGTCATACTATTATGGGGCTTAAACGTCTTCTCATTGAGTTCTCTCAGGAAATCCTCTATGCCCGGCTGATTCAGGATCCAATCACCGATATACCGAAGCCCATCCTCACCATCCGGCGGAAATATCCCATATTCCATTTTCTTCTTTATATTACAGATTGCATCTATCCGGAACCCGCCTAGTCCCTTATCCAGCCAGTAATTGATCATTTTATAGATTTCTTCCCTGAGTTCTTCATTTTCCCAGTTCAGATCCGGCTGTTTTTTTGAAAAAGCATGGAGATAAAAACGGCTGCTGTCCCCTACCCGCTCCCAGGCGGAGCCTCCAAAATAGGAACGCCAGTTGTTGGGCGGGTTTCCGTCTTCCGTTTCCCGGAAAATATAATAGTCTGCATATTTACTCTCCGGGTGTTTCAGCGCCTCCTGAAACCATGCGTGTTCATCTGATGTATGGTTCACCACCAAATCCATCAGTACCTTCATTCCCCTCTCATCTGCTTTTTCAATCAGTTCATCCATATCCGCATCGGTGCCGAACATGGGGTGGATATGGTAATAATCAGAAATATCATACCCCCCGTCATCCATGGGTGAGCAGTATACCGGGCAGAGCCAGAGAACATTCACGCCCAGTTCTTTCAAATACGGCAATTTCTGTATGATCCCCGGCAGATCCCCTATCCCGTCTCCGTTGGTGTCACGAAAGCTTTTGGGGTAGATCTGATAAACCACCGCGTCCTTCCACCAGCCCTTTTTCATCATTCCTGTCATTGTATTTTTATTCATAATTTCCTCCATGGCTCAACCCTTGACCGCTCCTTGGGCCACACCTTCAATAATGTTCTTCTGCATAAATATGTAAACGACCAATATGGGCAGCATAGTCAGGATCAGACCTGCCAGTACAAGTGCATAGTCTGTAAAATACTGACCCGTAAACATATATGTCATCAAAGGCAGAGTCTTCCTGCTGTTATCTGAAAGAATAATAAACGGTGCAAGGAAATCATTCCACGTTCCCAGAAAGTTTAAAATAAAGATAGTAGATGCAATGGGCTTCAATAACGGCAGAATGATCCTCACAAAGATTCCCACCTGTGTACATCCGTCTATCTTTGCTGCCTCCTCAAGTTCATACGGAATGGACTTCATAAAACCATGGAACATGAAAACCGCCATGGATACATTGGCCCCGACATAGAAGACGATCATGGTAAGCCTGCTGTTCATAATACCAAGGCTGCTGAAATTCTTAACCAGAGGGATCATGATAGACTGGAAAGGAATGATCATGGACACTACCATGGCCATAAAAACGATCTTGTTGATGGTCCAGTCTTTTCTGGCAAACAGATAGGCACACATGGCGGCAGCAATAATAGTAAGCACAACACTTGCCAGTGTGATCAATAACGAATTTCCAAATGTCTGCACATAGTTCATCTTATGGAACGCATCCACGATCGCAGAAAGATCAAGTGACTTTGGCAGTGCCAATGCATTGTCCACAATCTCTTTGTTGCTCTTAAATGCATTGACTAAAACAATATAAAACGGAATGAGGAACAGAAGAAAAATCCCGGTTGTCACCACATAATATAAACCTTTCTTTGCCTTTTTCATTATGCTTCAACCTCCTTTTTCTTTGTAACGGTTACCTGGATCACGGTTATGACAGCCACGATCAGAAACAGGATAAGAGCTTCTGCCTGGCCAATACCAAAGTCATTGTATTTAAATGCCTTGTTATATACATGCATGGATGCCATAATAGTAGATTTATACGGACCGCCAGCCGTCAGCGTCAGGTTCACGTCATACACCATAAATGCCGCCTTGATAGACAGAAAGCTGCAGATCGTAATAGATGGCATGATCAGCGGAAGGATGATCTTACGGATCGCGTAGAATCCGGATGCCCCGTCAAGGGATGCCGCCTCGCACACATCTTTCGGAACTGCTATGATGCCCGCCATATAAATGATCATCAGATACCCTGCCATCTGCCACACTGCCACTATGATCATTGCCAGCATTGCTGTATTCGGATCACTCAGCCAGTTGCCTGCAAACGTCCCGAAAACCGGTATCTGGCCCAACTGTACCAGTGCCTCCGAAAAGATAAATTTCCACACAATACCAAGTACCACACCGCCAATCAGGTTCGGGATGAAGAATCCGGTCCTGTAAACACCCTGCCCTCTATATCCTTTGGTCAGCAGATATGCAAGTAAAAATGCCAGTATATTGACTGCCAGTACAACACCGATGGCATATTTGAAGGTCCTGAACAATGATTCCCAGAAATTCACATCGTGGAACGCTTTCACATAATTGGAAAGACCCACCACATTAAAATGCTCTGATATACCATTCCAATCCGTAAAGGACATAAATACACCATTTACAAACGCCCAACCTATCACAAAGACAAATGCCAGGATCGCAGGTCCCGCGAATCCCAAAAACAGCAATACCTGATTCCTCTTCTTTTTCATTTCCGATCTCCTCCTATTTTGCACGCCAGTAGGCTTCATATGCTTCTGCCACTTCTTCTCTGCTGATCTGGCCGTCCAGATACCGCTGAAGCGCTGCCCCTGTGTCCACATAATGGTCTGCCGTATTTGCCATGTATGCAACCTTTGTCCTTCCCTTCTCCTGATAGTTCAGGATACTGGAGGCAATGCCGTTCTCCACCGCTACGGCTGCATTGTCATAAGCCGGAATCCCCTTTGCGTCATTTACCACGAACTCCCATCCACGTTCTGTCTGGGTAATATATTCAATCAGTTCCCTGCCTGACTGCTGCTGTTCTTCTGTCGCGCCGTTAAAAACAGTCAGGTACATGGGTACCAGCGTTGCGATCCTGTTGTTTGGATAAGAATCATCCTCGCCTACAGGCAGAGGGATCATGCCATATTCCCCCTCCGGGTCCAGCGATTCAAGGGCTGTAGAACCCCAATTCCCCTGGAACCAGAAAGCCGCCTTCCCTTCTGTTAAGATCCTGGCCTGCTTGGTGGTATCTCCGTCGTTGGCATACAGAAGCGGATTGTCTGCATGGTAATTATATTCCTTCAGCAGGTCGATGGTATCCATAACCTCTTGAAACACTTCATTCGATGCCAAATCTTCCTCGCCGCGTTTCAGCTTATCCACAAATGCAGCCTGCTCCTGTGGATCTTCAGATTGTCCGGTGTAGATATCTGTGGCAAGATGTGTAGACAATGACCAATCCTGGGCGCCTAAGACAATGGGTGCGATCCCTGCTTTCTCTATTTCTTCAAAAACCATTCTCAAATCTTCACGTGTATGGATAGAATCCGGGTCGAAGGATTCACCAAGCACATCATCTAATACGGCTCTGTTGTAGATCAGTCCCATTCCCTCAATTCGATAGGGAACTCCATAGACGGCTTCTCCATCCCTGGCTGCGTCGATCGTCCCAGCACTTGCATATTGTACTGCGCTTAAATCGGACAGATCCGCTAGCCGGTCCTTTGCCCGCAGCAGATCTCCCGTCTCCAGTCCCATAACCGTGGGCGTGTTTCCTGAGTTAAACATTACCGTGATCATGCTTGAAGTGTCCGCCGGCATAGGCACCACTTCCACCTCTGTCGTCTCACTCTGTGCATTGAAATCTGCTGCCAGGGCGTCAATTTTTTCTGATAGGTCTCCACCGCCTAAATAAGCCCTAATCTTTACTTTCCCGTCCTTCGTCTTTACCGCATCCTCCTTGCTCCCGCATGCTGTCATTGTACACATTACCATTAAACTGATCAGGATACTTAATACTCTTTTCCCTCTGGTCTTCATATGTCTCCTCCTTTGTGAAACATGTTTCATTTCGGTGATAAATTTTGGATGCCGCCGCATCCTTTTTCTTTTCTTGAAACATGTTTCATTTGTTGCTTTTATCATACACCCTCATATAGACTCTGTCAATATCAAATTTATACTTTTTCACCTTATCTCCGCATACCCTCCAAAAGCGCCCCCCCCTACTTGGTTGTTTCCCCGTCTTTTCTGACAACATCTATCAGATACTTCCTCTTTGTGAGCTTCTGTCCGGCCATCAGTTTCAGCAAAACTTCCACAGTTTTATCTCCGATTTTATCAGCTGACTGTATGATGGAGGTCACATTTACCAGATTAACATCTGCCACATACGTCCCATCATAGGAGACCAGCGCAAAATCATCCGGAATCTTTTTTCCCAGCTTAAGGGCTGCCTTTAAGAATGCCGCTGCCTGGATATCGGCTGCCATCACTCCATCAACCTGCGGATATTTTTCTAAAATCGTCTTCGCGATCTCAAGATAACCTGAAAAATCAAACTCATTCCATTTTATTTCGATAAAACGGCTTTCGATCCCTGCTGCATTTAAAGTATCCGCCAACGCCGTATGGCATTTATAAGATTCCACTTTAGATAATTCCCGGTCACCTATATGGATCACATACCTGCATTGGCTTTCCATAAACTTTTCCGCTGCAAGCCTGCCGCCTTTTTCGTGGTCCGACACCACAATGGGCAGTTTTTTTCCTGCATCATAATCCAGCATGATCATAGGCTTGTCAAATTGTTGATACTCATTATCATCAAGATCTGATACCCCCATAATGACTCCGTCCACAATATTTGTCTTTAAAATATTGATATATTCACGCTCACGCTCAATCTGGCCGTCCGTACTGCAAAGCATTAATTTATAGCCTTTTTCATACAATTTTGATTCAATGCAGTGGGCCAGATTTGAGAAATAGGGATGCCTGATGCTTGGTATCAGCATCGCTACGGTACCCGATTTCTGTCTGAACATCCCTCTGGCAAGTTCATTTGGAATATAATTCAGTTCTTTCATGGCGTCTTCGATTTTCTGTCTTGTCTCAGGAGCAACATTTGCTGTCCCGTTCATTACGCGCGACACGGTACATGCCGCAACATTTGCTTTTTTCGCCACATCTCTGATACTGGCCAAGTCTGTCACTCTCCTTTATTTCCGCAAAAGCAGTCACCGATCAGACATGCCTGCTATATGAATGAAATATGTTTCATTCATATGATAACATACTTGTTATAAAGTGTAAAATCATTTCTTTCTTCCTATGTATCAAAAAAGCACAGACATATCTTTGTGGATTCTTTCTGACCTTTGGGTAATGTGAATTTTCTGAAATAACAATAGGAGCTTTAAATCTGTGATAAATACAGACTTAAAGCTCCTTTGATATTCCATGCCAAAAGAATTCTTTACCCATAGTTCAGAAAAAATCTCTTTATGATCTGCTGTACTTTTTTGTAATTGAAAAAAATTCTTCAAAACACAGAGGCACAGAAGTTTTGCCCACCGGTAATGTGATACGGCCTGAATACAGTCAAATCAAAGGCCGTATTTCTTTAAATATCCGGTCCGGAAAATATTTTCTCTAACGGATAAAATTTGTATGCTGCATAGCTTCCTTTACCGGCATCCCCAGCTGCTCTTTTCCAAGGGCAATGGATTTTATAAGAAACGACATATTGTTTGCCAGCGTCCGCATTCCCTGCAGCCCTTCTGCATCCTTTGCCGCCTCACCGATCTCTCTGCCGTGAATGCTGTTCCAATACTGACCGGATGCTACCGGCATTCCACTAATCGTAAAATATTTATTCAGTTCATCAAAGGTGGATGACAACCCTCCTCTTCTGGCTGCCACAACGCTTGCTCCCACTTTCATTGTCTTATCAAAAGGCGTGCTAAAGAATAACCGGTCCAGAAATGACACCAGTGTGCCATTGGCGGATGCATAATATACCGGACTGCCAATGATCAGTCCGTCACAGGCCTCAAACTTAGGTGCGATCTCATTGACGCAATCTTCAAACACACATTTGCCCTTCTCGGCACATGCCCGGCAGGCTATACATCCCCGAATCGCTTTGTTTCCGATATGGATGATTTCACAAGCAATCCCTTCTTTTTGAAATACCTTTTCCATTTCCTTTAAGGCAATATAGGTGTTTCCCTCTTTATGAGGGCTTCCGTTGATCATTAATACATTCATTTTTATATCCTCCTTTTTCTCTTATGCAATTTCCATCTGTAATTTCCATTCCTTCAGCTTTGCAGTCAGAGCACACGAATTGCACCATTGTTT
>ENA-UAPG01000399-UAPG01000399.1-human-gut-metagenome-genome-assembly--contig:-NODE-399-length-14059-cov-14.689517_pt1 | contig 14059 bp, 12 predicted proteins | sample MGYA00243478_ERZ654573 | MGnify/ENA primary metagenome ERZ654573 (study PRJEB26926, sample SAMN06164711) | human gut metagenome | biome: ENVO:00009003; feature: ENVO:2100002; material: ENVO:00002003... | reverse complement strand
AGAAGAATATCACCTTATGACCTTGAAGGAGCTTCGTGATACAAAGGTAGATATGTTTACTACCGTATTTATCGGCAACTCTCAGACAAAAGAGATCAATGGAAAAATGGTAACGCCAAGAGGATATCGGAATGTATAAAGCCATTGTATTTGCAGGCACAACAGAAGGGTATGAGCTGTGCCGTTTTCTGGCAGAGCATCAGGTCCAGGTTCTTGGCTGTGTGGCTACAGAGTACGGAACGAAGTCTCTTTCGGAAAGTTCTTTTCTTCATGTACAGGGGAAACGCCTTTCGGAAGAGGAGATGGAAGCTCTTTTTGAGATGGAAAGACCGGAGATCGTTCTGGATGCCACCCATCCCTATGCTGCTGAGGTAACTGAAAATATCCGCAGGGCCTGTGAAAAAAACAGAATCTCCTATATCCGGGTTCTGCGGGAGGAAAGCAGTCATCAGAAGGCAGTGTATGTAGAAAATACCGAAGAAGCAGCAGAATTCCTGAAAACCACAGAGGGAAACGTTCTCCTTACTACAGGAAGCAAGGAGTTAAAACTGTTTACCGGTGTTCCGGATTTTCAGAAACGCCTTTTTGCCCGGGTTCTTTCTCTTCCTTCTGTGATCGACACCTGCAGGGAACTGAGGTTTGAAGGAAGAAATCTGATTGCCATGCAGGGGCCTTTTTCGGAGGAGATGAATGAAGCCATGCTGAAACAGTATGACTGCCGTTATCTGGTTACAAAGGATTCCGGAAAAGCCGGCGGTTTTCTGGAAAAGATACAGGCAGCCGTTTCCTGCGGAGTGACACCGGTGATCATCGGCCGTCCGTTAAATGAACAGGGAATAACACTTGCAGATGCCTGCTCTGTGCTGGCAGAGAAATTTCAGTTTTCCATGAAGCCACAGGTAACGCTTCTGGGTATTGGCATGGGAAGCCGGGATACTATGACTGTTCAGGGAAAAACTGCCGTAGAAAATGCAGATCTGATCATAGGTGCAAAAAGAATGGCAGATGCCGTTCGTCTTCCCCATCAGGATGTATTTTATGAATACAGAAGTCAGGAGATCGCAGACTATATCCACAGCCATCCGCAGTACAGAAAAGTGGTGATTGCCCTTTCCGGCGATGTTGGTTTTTACAGTGGAGCCAAAAAGCTTCTGGAGCTTCTGGGAGAGGATACGCAGGTGATCTGCGGAATCTCCTCAGTGGTTTATTTTATGGCAAAGATAGGACTGTCCTGGGATGATGCCAAAATTGTCAGCGCTCATGGAAAAAGCTGTAATCTGGTGTCCCAGATCCGTTCAAACAAAAAGGTATTTGCCATTCTGGGAACCGCAGAGGGAACGGCAGAGCTTGCCCGTAAGCTGACTTTTTATGGAATGGAAGATGTTCTTCTCTATGTGGGTGAGAATCTTTCTTATGACAATGAAAAGATTTTTGTAAAAAAAGCAAGTGAACTGACCGAGTATCAGGGAGATGCTCTCAGTGTGATCTGCGCATATAATGAAACGGCAGTAGAAGAAGCAGCTACCCACGGACTTCCCGATGAGGAATTTATCAGGGGAAAAGCTCCTATGACAAAAACAGAAGTCCGTACCGTTTCTATGGGAAAACTGAAACTGAAAAAGGATTCGGTATGTTATGACGTAGGAGCAGGGACAGGATCGGTTTCTGTGGAAATGGCGCTCTGTGCCATAGAAGGCAGAGTGTATGCCATTGAGAAAAAAGAAGACGCCCTTGACCTTATCCGACAGAACAAAGAAAAGTTTGCTCTTGACCACATGGAAGTTATAGCAGGAACAGCCCCGGAGGCTCTGGAAGGGCTTCCGGCTCCTACGCATGCTTTTATTGGAGGGTCTTCCGGAAATCTTAAAGAAATCATCCATGTCCTTCTTGAAAAAAACAGAAACGTCCGGATGGTGATCAACTGTATTACTTTGGAAACGGTCAGTGAAGCCATGGAATGTATCCGGCAGCTGAAGGCAGAGGATGAAAATACCGTATGGGAAACAGATATTGTACAGCTTGCAGTTTCCAGATCAAAATCCATCGGCCGCTATCACATGATGATGGGAGAAAATCCTATTTATGTGATTACTATTCAGGCAGTCAGATAAAAGGAGGAGAAGCTTATGAAAATATCCAGGATACTTCTGGCAGCAGGAGCCAGCGGAAGCGGCAAAACACTGATCACCTGCGGACTTCTCCAGGCGCTGGTCGGCAGAGGGTTAAAAACAGCTTCTTTTAAGTGCGGGCCGGATTACATTGACCCTATGTTCCACAGCAGAGTGATCGGCACAAGATCCAGAAATCTGGATACCTTTTTTACTTCGGAGAATATCACAAGGGGAATTTTTCAAAAGAATGCTGTTGACTGCGACATCTCTGTAATGGAGGGTGTCATGGGATTTTATGACGGCGTTGGAGGAACGACCACACGGGCAAGCGCCTATGATCTTGCCAGAGTGACCGATACGCCGGTGATCCTGATTGTAAACAGTAAGGGAATGAGTGTTTCTCTGTCAGCCTACATCAAAGGCTTTCTGGAATACAGAAAAGACAGCCATATCAAAGGCGTGATCTTTAATCAGATGTCTTCTATGCTGTATCCCAGAATGAAGGAACTGGTAGAGAGAGAACTGGGGATCGCAGTGCTGGGGTATGTGCCCCGGGTGGAAGACTGCGTGATCGAAAGCCGCCATCTGGGGCTGGTCCTTCCTCATGAGATTCCGGAGCTGAAGAATCGTCTTCAGAAGCTTGCGGAAATTCTGGAGAACACACTGGATATGGAAGGAATCCAAAGGCTGGCAGAAAGTGCGCCGGATATGGATGAGATCTCAGTAAAACCGGAGTTTGTTCTGGAGGAACCGGTGCGGATCGGAGTGGCTGAGGATGAGGCATTTTGTTTCTTTTATGAAGATAATTTCAGGATCCTCAGAGAAATGGGAGCAGAGCTTGTGCCCTTTTCGCCCATTCATGACAGACATCTTCCGGAGGAGGTGGACGGTATTCTTCTCTATGGAGGCTATCCGGAGCTGAACGGACAGGAGCTGGAAAAAAATAATTCTGTGAAAGAAGAGATCAGACAAAGGATCAAAGCCGGACTTCCCTGCATGGCAGAGTGCGGAGGATTTATGTATCTTCATGAGGAAATGGAAGATATGGACGGACAGATCCGTCATATGGCAGGCGTGATTCCGGGAAAAGTATACCGGACACCCAGACTTTCCAGATTTGGCTATATTTCTCTTCAGCAGAAAAAAACAGTTCTGGGAGAAAAGAATCTGGGAGAGATTCCCGCTCATGAATTTCATTATTTTGATTCGGAAAACTGCGGAGGAGATTTTTATGCACAGAAGCCGGAAAGCACCAGAGGATGGGAGTGTATTCATGGGACGGACACTCTTTTTGCAGGCTTTCCGCATCTGTACTACTATGGGAATCCACGAATACCGGAGGCGTTTCTAAAAAAATGTCTTGAATATAAAAAACAAAGACACAGGATATAGAATTTTACTGTAGACACTGTGTCAGGAAGAGGAAATTTTGCTTTATCATACCATTGCCCTGGCAGCAGGGTACTTACTGGATCTTTTGATCGGAGATCCCAGATGGCTGTATCATCCGGTATGCCTGATCGGAAATCTGATCGCATTGCTTGAAAAAGGAATCAGGAAAATTTTTCCGAAAACAGAAAAAGGAGAATTGTCCGGAGGAGTTCTGGAAGTTGTTCTGGTGTGTCTTATTTCTCTGGGGGTTCCCTGGGTGGTTTTATCTGTGTTGTATCGATATATGCCTCTGGCGGGACTTGCACTGGAAACCTTCTGGTGCTATCAGCTTCTTGCCACAAAATCCTTAAAGGATGAAAGTATGAAGGTATATGACCGTCTGAAAAACGGTACCATTGAGGAAGCCCGCTATGCGGTTTCTATGATTGTGGGACGGGATACGGCAGAGCTTACAGAGGAAGGCGTAACCAAGGCAGCGGTGGAAACTGTGGCGGAAAATGGTTCCGACGGAGTGATCGCGCCTATGCTTTATATGGCGTTGGGCGGTGTTCCTCTGATGTTCCTGTATAAAGGGATCAACACCATGGATTCTATGCTGGGCTACAAAAATGACAGATATCTGTATTTTGGCCGCTGTGCGGCAAAGCTGGATGATCTTGCAAATTATATTCCTGCAAGGATTTCCGGATGGCTGATGGTAGCCGCTGCGTTTTTGACAGGAATGGATGGAAAAAATGCAGCAAAAATCTATAAAAGAGACAGAAGGAACCATGCAAGTCCCAACTCTGCCCAGACGGAGGCGGCAGTGGCAGGCGCCTTAAGAGTGCAGCTTGCGGGAAATGCATATTATTTTGGAAAATTATATGAAAAGCCAACAATCGGAGATAAGCTTCGGGAAGTGGAGCCGGAGGATATCAGACGTGCCAACCGGCTTTTGTACGGGGCTTCTGTACTCAGCGTACTCCTTTGTCTTGGAGGAAGACTTCTGGTACAGCTTCTGGTGTAGTATTTGTTATCAAAAGAAAAGGAAGAAGCATCGGTATTTCATGATGTGACAATACAGGAGAAAGACAATGAACAAACATATACATGGAGGAAATATTTATACTTATCGGGACTGCCTTGATTTTTCCGCCAACTGTAATCCTTTAGGAACACCGGAAAGTATAAAAGAAGCGGTCCGGGGCAGTCTGGAGCATCTGGGAGATTATCCTCAGGTTGGCTATGCTCCTCTGAAAGAGGCTCTAGGAAAATATGAGGATATGGATCCGGAGCATATCATCTGCGGAAACGGAGCTGCAGAACTGATTTTTTCCCTTTGTCAGGCGGTACGTCCGAAAAGGGCGCTGATCCCGATTCCGACTTTTGCAGAATATGAACAGGCTCTTGCAAGTGTGGGGTGTGAAGTGGAGCATGTGCTCCTTCGGGAAGAGGATACCTTTCAGATGCAGGAAAGCTTTATTGACTGGCTTCACAGAGACCTGGACATGGTGTTTCTGTGCAATCCCAATAATCCCACAGGCATCCTGACAGACAGGGAGTTTTTATTCCGTGTGCTGCGCAACTGCCGGGAACTGGGGATCCTGCTTGTTGTAGACGAATGTTTCCTTGACTTTATCAAAGAGCCGGGAAAATATTCTCTGAAGGCACAGCTTCCAAGATATCATAATCTTTTTATCCTGAAAGCGTTTACCAAGCGCTATGCAATGGCAGGTGTCCGGCTGGGTTATGGACTCAGCGAAAACAGAGAGCTTCTGGAAAAAATGACTCAGGTGACCCAGCCCTGGAATATTTCTGTTATGGCGCAGGCGGCAGGGATCGCAGCTTTGAAGGAAGGTTCGTATGTGGAACAGGGACGGAAGCTTGTGTTTGAGGAAGCTGTTTACCTGAAAGAAGGATTGAAGGAGCTGGGGTTCCGGGTATATCCCTCTGAGGCGAATTATATTTTTTTCCGGGGGAAGCCGGGGCTTTTTGAAAAAGGGATCCAAAATGGTGTGATCCTTCGTGACTGCAGCAATTATCCGGGCCTGTCTGATGGTTATTACCGGATTGCAGTACGTACACGGGCGGAAAATGAAAAGCTTCTGGAAGCATTGAAAAATTGTCTGGAGGAAAACTGAACATGGCTAAAGCAATCATGGTACAGGGAACCATGTCGAATGCGGGAAAAAGTCTTCTTGCAGCAGGATTATGCCGCATTTTTAAGCAGGACGGATACCGGGTGGCTCCCTTTAAATCACAGAACATGGCGCTGAATTCCTTTATCACAGAGGAAGGGCTGGAAATGGGACGGGCACAGGTAATGCAGGCAGAGGCGGCAGGAATTGCTCCTTCTGTGCTGATGAACCCGATTCTCCTGAAGCCTACTAATGATGTAGGTTCTCAGGTGATCGTAAACGGAGAAGTCCTGGGTACAATGAGCGCCAGAGATTATTTTAAGTATAAGAAAAAATTAGTGCCGGATGTAATGAAAGCTTATAATACACTTGCATCCGAAAACGATATTATTGTTATTGAGGGGGCCGGAAGTCCTGCAGAGATCAATCTGAAAACAGAGGATATCGTAAATATGGGTATGGCAAAAATGGCCGGCGCCCCAGTCCTTCTGGTAGGAGATATTGACAGAGGCGGAGTGTTTGCCCAGCTTTATGGTACGGTAGAGCTTCTGGAGCCGGATGAAAGAGATATGGTCAAAGGGCTTATCATCAATAAATTCCGCGGGGATAAGACCATTCTGGATCCCGGTGTGGAAATGCTGGAGGAGAAGTGCCGCATTCCGGTGGTTGGTGTGGCTCCTTATCTGGATATCCAGGTGGAAGATGAAGACAGTCTGACAGACCGGTTTGACAGAGACCAGGAAATCGGACTGATTGATATTGCTGTGATCCGCGTACCGAGAATTTCAAATTTTACAGATTTTAATCCGTTTGAGAGTATTCCGGGAGTCTCTCTTCGTTATGTAAAACATCCTGCGGAGCTGAAGAATCCGGATGTGATCATGCTTCCTGGCACAAAAAATACCATGGAGGATCTTCAGTGGCTTCGAGAGAGCGGCATGGAGGCTCTGATTTTGAAGGCTGCCGCCAGAGGAACCTTTGTGTTTGGCATCTGCGGAGGATATCAGATGCTGGGAGAATCTTTAAGTGATCCCCACGGGGTGGAAGCCGGCGGTACCATGAGAGGTATGGGGCTTCTTCCTATGGATACGGTTTTTGCGGAGAAAAAAACACGGACACAGGTTACCGGCAGGTATCTGGAAATCCAGGGAGAATATCAGCCGTTAAGCGGTGTGGAGTTTACCGGCTATGAGATCCACATGGGAGAAAGTACCTGGAAATCCGGTGCTCATGCCAGTACCTGGACTTGCGATGGAGTCAGCGGACAGGAAAAAACAGAAGGGACTGTTTTTGAAAATATCTGCGGCACCTATGTGCATGGGATTTTTGACAAAGAAGAATCTGCCCTTGCTCTGATCCGTGCAGTGGGAGAAAAAAAAGGAATTGACGTTTCTCAGATGGAAGGTGTGGATTTTGCTTCCTTTAAAGAAACCCAGTATGATATTCTGGCAGCGGAGCTGAGAAAACATCTGGATATGAAAAAGATTTATCAGATTCTGGAAGAAGGCATTGGAGGGACAGAAAATGAAGGTTGAACTTGAAAACGTAAAACCAATGGATATCGAAAAAAGAAGTTTTGAGATCATTACCGAAGAACTGGGTGAAAAAAAACTGATTCCGGGAACAGAGCTTGTGGTAAAACGATGCATCCATACCAGTGCGGATTTTGACTATGCGGACAATCTGTGCTTCTCTCCGGATGTGATCGAAAAAGCTCTGGAGGCAATCCGGAACGGGGCATGTATCGTAACCGATACGCAGATGGCAAAATCCGGTATCAACAAGAAGGCGCTTGCACGCTATGGAGGAGAAGTTTATTGTTTTATATCTGATGAGGATGTAGCAGAAACAGCAAAGAAAAATGGGACAACAAGAGCTACAGCCAGCATGGACAAGGCAGCTTCTCTTGACAAAAAGCTGATTTTTGCCATTGGAAATGCACCTACAGCTCTGGTTCGCCTTTATGAACTGATCCAGGAAGGCAGACTGGATCCGGAGCTGATCATCGGTGTTCCGGTAGGATTTGTTAATGTAGTCCAGTCCAAGGAGCTGATCATGGAATCCGGGGCCCCTTATATTGTGGCAAAGGGTCGCAAAGGAGGCAGCAATATTGCTGCCTGCATCTGTAATGCCCTGCTTTATATGATCGATAATAGAAGAGACTGAGATATGTCAGAAGGATTTTGCCTGGTTAGATCAAATGGCGGAGGAGTTTTCTGAAATCATTTCTTTCAGAAGTTCACATGCAGGCTGAAAATCTGATGTAGGGAGAGAGGAGCAGGAAAGAAGTATGGTAACGCTTTCTGTGTCCTCCCGTAGTATCTTCAGGCGCAGGCCACGGGTCCGCGCCTTTTTTTTGAAATTTTCTCCGGAATCCGTCCAGGGAAGGGTAAGAGCCAGGCTGGTACCGGCGGCTCCGATCTGAATTTTTGATGTTTTTCCGAAGATTTCCTGTACAACAGTAAGAAGCTCTTTCAGCTTGGCAGAATAAAGCCGTTTCAGTCTTCGGGTCTGGGCGGAAAGATGTCCGTCCCGGATAAACTGACAAAGGGCGATCTGTTCTGCCTTGGAGGCGGTCTGATTATAAAAAGCGCCTTTGGCATGATACTTTTCTGTCAGTTCAGGAGGCAGGATCATAAAGCTGATTCGGATGGAAGGAAGAAGCAGTCTGGAAAAAGATCCCATATAGACTACTTTTCGTCCTCCTGCAAGACTGAAAAGAGAGGGAGTAGGCTTTTGCAGATAAACAAATTCGTTTTCAAAATCATCTTCAATGATCAGGCTGTTGTTGGAAGCAGCATGGCGGATCAGCTCCAGACGTCTGGATACAGGCATGATTTCTCCCCATTTCGTCATATGGGCAGGGGAAACATAGATCACATCACTGTTTTTATTTCGATACCGGATTTCAAATCCAAAATCAGAAAAGATGGTGCTTCCCTGTACAAAAGAAGGATTGGGAAAGGATACATTTTTTCTGTTTTTTATAAGAGGGCAGAGAATCTGCAGGAGACTCTGCACACCGGCACCTATAACAATGTCATCCGGGGAACAGGTAATGTTTCTCCGCTGTCTTACATAATCAGACAGAGTCTGACGGAAATCAGCTTCCCCCTGAGGTTCTCCATAAGAGAGCAGACGTTCGTTCTGACGCAGAGCGCTTTTCAGATATCTCTGCCATAGATCGAAACGAAAGCTTTCTCTGTCTACGCCGGAGGAAGAAAGATCATACAGACAAGGCGGTTCTTCCGGTGCGGAAGATTTTTTTTCTATAGGGCTCTGGAGAGCGATATCTGTGACGTAGTAACCGCTTTGAGCCTTGGAGATAATATATCCGTCGGCTGCCAGCTGAAGATAGGCATTTTCTATGGTGGTACGGCTTAGCTGAAGCTCCTGGGCGCATTTGCGCAGAGATGGCATCCGGCTTCCGGGCTGAAGGCGGTGGGTCAGAATCAGATCGCGATAGTAATGACAGACCTGCAGATACAGATGCTCCGGATGTTCGGAGTCTGTTTTGGAAAAGAGAAAACTCTGGTTTTTTGAGGATTTTTCTATATTTGGATGTGGGCACATTAGAATGATTCCTTCCTTTTTGATTAAACTGTCCCTTTAAAAATAGGAAAAACTGGTCGTTTTTTAAGATACATGATGATGCTATTCTATAGCATAGTATAAAAGAATGCAAGATGAGGAGAAATGTTTTGAAAAAAATTGCAGTGATCAATGATCTTTCGGGAATGGGAAAATGTTCTCTTACGGCAGCCATTCCGGTGATTTCCGTTATGGGAGTTCAGGCATGTCCTCTTCCAACGGCGATCCTAAGTGCCCAGACAGGATTTGAAACATATTATTATAATGATTATACAGAACATATGGAAGAAATTATGCTTCGCTGGAAGCAGATGAGATTCCGTCCGGACGGTATTTATACAGGATTTCTTTCCGGCGCGGCTCAGGCAGATGTGGTTCTGGAGTTTATTGAAATTTTTGGTAATGAAAATACAAAAATACTAATAGATCCTGTTATGGGAGACAATGGAACAGAATATCCTATTTATACAGAAGTTCTTTGTGAAAAAATGCGTATTTTGGCAGAAAAAGCGTCAATTATCACACCAAACCTGACAGAAGCTTTGCTGCTTCTTTATGGAAAAGAAAAAATCCGTGAAAGATGGAAGTGGATGGCAGCATTGAATCAAAAAGATTTTATGGGTGAAGTTGAGAAAACAGGAAAAAAACTGGCGGAAGCCTTTGGTGTGGAGGCAGTGATCACAGGGATTGACCTTATTGAGGAAAAATCTGTTTCTATGGGAAACCTGATTACCGATCATAGAGGATATACCTGGGTAAAGGTGAAAAAAGAGGGCGGCAGCTACTCCGGAACCGGAGATCTGTTTGCTTCCGTATTAAGTGCCGGGATGGTGAAAGGAACAGATCTGGCAGAATCTGTACAAAAAGCGGCAGATTTTATTTCGAAAGCTATCCATGATACTGTTCTGGAAGGAACTGACAGGAATGAAGGCGTATGTTTTGAAAAATATCTTAGTGAATTATTATAAAAAAGTGAGGTTGGAACAGTATGGAAGAAAAGAAGGAAAGATACATTGTTGCAGTGGACATGGACGGAACGCTTCTGAACAGTCAGGGACAGGTGACAAAAAGAACTGCAGATGTTCTGCAGAGACTCCTTGATGAAGGACATTATGTGATTCCGGCCAGCGGGCGATCTCTTGGACTTCTTCCTTCGGATGTGACTGCTCTGAAAGGAATTCCTTATGGGGTTCTGGAAAATGGAGCAGTTGTCTGGGACTGGAAAAATTCCTGTGTTCTGAAGCGGTTTCCCATGCCTGAGGGAATGGCAGAGCATATTCTTGCAGATGCAGAAGCTTTTGTAAAAGAAGAAGGAAAAGAAATACTTTATTTTGTGGAATTTTTTGCGGAAGGACAGGTTTATGCGGATAAGGCAGATCTGGAGCGGTTTTCTGATGTGGACATTCCGGGCAGATTTTCGGAGTATATGCTTTCCGGACATACATATCTTGAAAATCTAAGAGAACAGAAAGAACTTTTGAATCAGGCTGAAAAACTAAATTTGTTTTTTGCAGTGCCTGAATATGGAGCTGCAGTCCGCAAAGCATGGAGCAGTGATCCTGAAATCTGCGTAACATCATCAGTTCCTGGAAATGCAGAATTTAATGCCAGAGGTGTAGATAAGGGAAACGGACTTCTTCCTGTTATGAAAAAGCTTGGGATTGACAAAGAGCATGTGATTGCCATAGGCGACAGCGATAATGATCTGGAGATGCTGCAAATGGCCGGAATTTCAGTTGCAATGGGAAATGCTGCAGCTCATATAAAAGAAACGGCAGTTTATGTAACTGAGGATAATGATCATGACGGGGCTGCTGTATTTTTGGAAAAGTTTTTTGGTTTTAATGAATAAAAGGTATAATAAAATATTTTACAAAAACAGCCGGATACAGACTTCCTATGGCAGCTTGTATCCGGCCGGTTTGTACTTAGAGATTTTTCTTTTTATAAATAAACCAGGAAGCCCCGGCAGTAAATACGGTAAGATAACCGAGAAGAATGCCGATGCCTGCAAAATTTACAGATCCGCCGGCAGAAATGCCTCGGATCATCTGGCTTGTCTGAGAAAGAGGAAGTATGCTTACGATATCTCCCAAAATCCCAGGGATTTTTTCTGTTGAAAAAAAGGTATTGCACAGATAAGCCATAGGCATAATGATGTAGTTTGAAAATCTTGGAACGTCCGCGTGATTTTTGGCAAGGAAAGAAACAACTACGCCAATAGCGGAAAAAACCGCTCCATTCAGGAACATGATAAAAAAAGACCAGCCATTAAAAATCAGTCCGGTTTCAATAGGTGCAGTAAGGATCAGGATGATACCGCCTGCATAAAGTCCTCGGAGACTTCCGCCAATGATCTGACCGGCAATAAACTGCCACAAAGGTGTTGGGGAGATCATAACCTGGTCAAAGGCTTTTTCGTAAAGGCGCTGAACGTTAAGATTCTGTGCAATGGCATTAAAACTTCCGTTCATAGTAGTCAGCGCTACAACGCCCGGAATCAAGAAGTTCAGGTAAGGTTCTCCGTGGGACATGGTCTGAATCCCCATGCCGAAAACGATTAGATACATCAAAGGTGCGATCATGGCAGCCAAAGTGATTTTGTAAAAATCTCTTCGAAATTCTACCCATTTCTCCCATAAAATTGTAATAATTCCCATCGAACTCCTCCTTTATGACGGAGACAGGTGTCTGCCTGCCCGCTCTACAAAAACATCCTCCAGGGTGGTTTCCCTGAGGGCTGCCTGTCCGGTAAGACCGGAAAGGAATTCTATAGCTTCCTGACGATGATGGAAATAATGACTTTTTGTTTCCTCCGGCAGCATTTCATCAACCGTATATTTGCCAAGGCTGTCGATCAGACCGGAAGGTGTATTGATCTCTTCCAGCTTTCCATGATCCATCAAAGCAACACGGCCGCAGAGAGACTGTGCTTCTTCCATATAATGGGTGGTAAGGAGAATGGTCAGGTTTTTGCCGTTCAGTTTTCGCAGAAGATTCCACATCTGCCTTCTGGATAAAGCATCCATTCCTGCTGTAGGCTCATCCAGAAGAAGGATCTCCGGATCCGTAAGCAGTGCGCGGCATACCATCAGCTTACGTTTCATGCCACCGGAAAGTTTCCTTACGGTACGTTTTCGGAATTTCAGAAGATCACAGAAATCCAGCAGCTCCTCTGTTCTTCTGCGGATTTCTTTTTTGGGCATAAAATAAAGCCGGCCCTGGTATTCCATGATTTCATCCATGTTCATATCCTGGCGCATGGAGTACTCCTGGGTGATCACACTGATCTTACGCTTCAGTTCCGGACGATTTCTGGTAAGAGTCTGTCCGTTGATCAGAATTTCTCCCTTTGTTGGAAGAAGAAGCGTAGATAAAAGACTGATGGTGGTTGTTTTTCCTGCACCATTAGGTCCGAGAAGTCCAAAAAACTCGCCGGATTCAATCTTTAGGTTTAAATTGTCTACAGCTGTGAAGCCGTCAAAAGTCTTCGTAAGATTTTTTGTTTCGATCATGACAGTGTTTTCGATTCTTTTGCGATGATCAGGGAGTAGTATCCGGCATCATCCGGAATTTCCTCTACACTGCGGTAAATATGTTCGTTTTCCATTCCGCAGTTTTCTACCATAAGAACATCACGTCCGCTCTGGGAGAGAATTTCTTTTACCTGGTTCATTTTTTTTCCGGATTTCATAAGAATATAATTTCCTGATTCATTCAAAGTGCTGTCAAGACGGTGAACGGCCGGAACCACATGGAGCTGTTCATTCCATTCAGAAAGAGGAATGTTCAGGCGGGCGGCAGCGGCGCAGAAAGATGTTATACCGCTGACAAGTTCTGTGTGATAACCGTCTTTTTCTACACGTTTCTGTAAATAGGAAAAAGTAGAGTATACGCAGGGATCTCCCAGAGTAAGAAATACAATATTTTTACCTTGGTCAAGAACTTCCTCTAAAGCCATTGCTCCTTTGGTGTGGTTCTTTTCCAGTTCCTCCGGATCATGTGTCATTGGCATATAAATTGGTAAAAGCTCTTTTTCGGCAAGCTCAGGGACTGCCTGAACAGCGATTTTATATGCAACCGTTTCTTTGGGATCAGCGCCGGGAACAGCAATGATCATATTTTCGCGGATCAGGCGTACAGCCTTCAGAGTCATAAGCTCCGGATCTCCAGGGCCAACGCCTACCCCGTATAAAGTTCCTTTCATTAATAAGTTCCTCCTTAGAAAGATAGTATTTCTTTCTATTATACTAAAAGAAGATATAGTTTACAATATGTGAAAAATTTTGAAAAAAGGTGTTGACATATGTTGGATAAAGTGATATTCTAATTGAGCTGTCGCAAGAAAATGTTTGTTTTGAAGAAACAATTTAAAAAATTTTGAAAAAAGATAAAAAAGTTGTTGACAAACATAAAGTAGTGTGATAACATAAACAAGTCTTCTAAAACGGAAGAACAACATCTGAAAAAAGTTCAAAAAACTTGAAAAAAGTTCTTGACAAACAAAAACAGATGTGATAAACTAAGTGAGCTGTCTGAGAGACAGAAACAAAGAACCTTGATAACTAAACAGTGAGACACATACGATTCTCGAAAATTCTTTACACACAGAACACTTAATGAACGCAAGCCGCAAAGCGAAGCGCGAATTTAGTGTGAGTGCGGTCCGAAGGAACTTAATGAGATCGAGCGCGAGCGATGATCGAATTTAGTGAATCGGACTTCATAATTGCAACGGTTCGATGAACCAAAACAGTAAAACGAGAGATAGCTAGCAGCTTTCTTGAGTGGAAACAAACTTTATCAGAGAGTTTGATCCTGGCTCAGGATGAACGCTGGCGGCGTGCT
>ENA-UAPG01000396-UAPG01000396.1-human-gut-metagenome-genome-assembly--contig:-NODE-396-length-14137-cov-12.040264_pt1 | contig 14137 bp, 13 predicted proteins | sample MGYA00243478_ERZ654573 | MGnify/ENA primary metagenome ERZ654573 (study PRJEB26926, sample SAMN06164711) | human gut metagenome | biome: ENVO:00009003; feature: ENVO:2100002; material: ENVO:00002003... | reverse complement strand
AATGGCAATTTAAAAACTGGTGCCTCGGCTTTAGCAGACAAAACCTTGAAAGCCTTGATCAAATCAAAAGGAATACAAAAGGGAAATATCTCTGTCAAGTCTGCCGTATAATCACCGACTTCGCCCTCACCTCCGGGATCCGGATCAGGATTTGGGTCGGGGTCAGGATTCGGATCCGGGTCAGGATTCGGATCAGGATTTGGATTCGGATCAGGATTTGGGTCCGGGTCGGGATTTGGATTTGGGTCAGGATTTGGATCCGGGTCAGGATTCGGGTTCGGGTCAGGATTTGGGTCCGTATTAGGATTTGTAAGAGTCTCAATCAATTCTTCAATTAGTGTCTTGTTTTGGTCCTCGGGGTTAATTTCAGGATTATCGGCTGTATTTATTTCCTCTATACGGCGCAACAACTCATCCATCTCATCCTCGGATGGAAGACGGATATTATCGTATAACGGAGCATCCATAATATCTTTATCAGGGTTGTTATTAATCCAATCAGCCATATCAGTAGATAATGGCAAAGTTTTAGGATTAATTGTGCCGGGATATTTTATATCGCTTGCTGAAGAATTTTGCTTTGCCTCAGCTAAAGAACTATAAAATTTAAAATTAGCAAACAAATCCCTATATCTATCTTCTCCACCTGCAGAAAGATCACTGCTAATCCAACCATAACCCGGTATATTATCATACTGATCTATAACCTTATCAGTATAAATATTTTTAAGTCCAAGACTATTCATATATGCATATGGTTTTTGAGAAAACATATAAATTGAATCAACTTTACCATTACTTTTATCAGTGAAATAAAATATATAAGGATATTCACTAGACTTTTCAATCATGACCTTTAACTTATCATCAGATATTACCGTTTCCTCATCTTTAAATGTACCTTCATTACGCCATTGATTCATTTTTACAGATAAAGAGCCAACTACCGTTGCTAAAGCCCCACCTGCTTGAAGCGCAACAGTTGCATTTGGATGTGCTTTAAACCATAATTTCAACTTATCAAATGAGAAAAATTTCTCATTCGGGTCATCATTATCGGGGTCTGAATCATCAGGATCAGGCTGGCCGGATGCATTAGCGGCCTGTTTTACAATATTGTCATACCCTGCCTTGATATAATTTCCAACCTTAGCGAGCTGGTCCGCAAAATCATCAGCAGCGCCAGAGTTATACCATTCATATCCAATATATCCGGTTCCACATGCCGCCATAAGAGCAATAGCCAGATAAACGGCATCATCAGCAATAAAAAAAGCTTGAACATCCTCTGCACTCTCATAAACGTAAAGAAATGAAGACAGAAGAGTAATACAGCAGAGCAAGATACATATTATCCTTTTCCGGTTCTTCCAGATCCTTGATTTCCTTTTCTTCACATCACACCTTCCTTTCTTGTATTTCAACAGCATTCCCAATCGGAACGGATCCAACTCCGCAGCATAACTAATTTGAGATACATTTTCATAAAAAAGGTTAAAAAATTAGAGGGGGAAAGCTCCCCCTCCACCGGGATTTTCCATCCCAATCCATCAAGCCTTGTTTGTGATCTTCTTAAACACGGCAATGCCTTTTGTGACCAGAAAAACACCACCAATAAGAGGTAAGGCGATCGGCAGAGTGCTTGTCACAAGACTGGTAAGGGATGTGCCGATTTCTGTCATCTGGGTCGTTAATGCGGTTGTAATAGCTTCCATAGATTTCTCCTTTCCGGGTTATACCCTTTTAAATATTTTCATTATCCCGGAAATGCAAAGCCCCAGCAAAAGACAAATGAAGCCCAGGGTAAAGCCGACAGGGATAAATGAAATCATAAGTTTTACAATCTCCCCTAATGGGAGAACTTCTGCGGCAGAGGATAAAGCTTCTGCTATATGTACAACATTTTCCAAGGTATTATCCCCCTTTAATGTTTTATATAATTACTGCAGATAAGTGCCAGGATTCCGCCAAATACCAGGGCTACACAGCCCATAATGGGAATCTGGATATTCTGCATGTTCTGCTGGTAAACCTCTACCTTTTCAAGATGCTTGTTCACATCCTTAACAGCCAAAAGTAGAGCCTGTATATCTTCTGTATAATCGGCTGTAACCGCTGGTTCAACGGGAGGGTTATTTTCAACAGCATTTTCTGGATTTTCTGTAACAGGAGTTTCTTCTTCCGGGTTTTCTTGTTGTACGCTTTCATCAGTACCACCACTTTCTTCAGGCTGCAACTGCTGGTAGACAGGGACACATAACATATCATTCACTGATATAGGTTCGAGTAGTTTTCCGTCAATCAATTCCAGCTTCTCCTGTATCAGCGTAAAAGCATCTGTATATGGTGTTTCAACCAAAGCAGATTGGATATCAGTAAGTGATTCCTGGATCCCGGTCAAATCCTGATGCAGGAGGTCAAATTGCGGTAAATAGTCAATAGGTTCAATAGGCGCTGCCTGTTCCTGCTGTTCCTGCATATACGTCACCTATTTCTTCTCTATCATCCCAAAAGCAGCATCACAGATATAATGCAAGGTATCAACAACTAAAACAGGTTTGCCGTCACTACCAACCTTCATTATAAACTCAGCATCATAGATTGCCGGGGCAGATACAACCTGACTTCTCTTGTCAAAATCAACGGTACATTTAGCAGGCTGAAAGCCAACCCCGCCCACCTGATCATAATGAGATTTAAGCAATTCGCCCTTTTCGCCAAAAAAGAGATACTTAAAGGTACAGCCTTTTACAATCTCTCCGGTGTCCTTCGCCTTCATATCATATTCACCTGCATAAAGTAATAAGATTCTTTGTGTATTCATGATTCCATCCTTTCTTATCCGGTATACTAACCGGATATAGACATTTAATTTGTTATCTATATAAACCGCCAGCCTATAAACAAGCGGATTACATGTTATACCAGACATAATAAAAAACCAAAGCAACAGCCGTGAAAAGAAGAGCAAAAAAGGGTATGTTTGATAAAGCGGACAGCCTGTCAAGCAGTATGTACATGTTATAAACACTGATATACATAAAATCCCCCTTTGTATCTCAAAAGCTGGCGCCAGCTCCGGAGAGCTGCAGGAAATTTGAGATACAACCTTTAAAATTTAGATGCATGTACACAATATGGAATAGATCTATTACATGCACCTGGATGTTCGTGCAACGCCGAACAGTTCAAACATTTGCCATACAAGCGGCATGTCTTACATACAGACTTGTGTAAAATTTTACATCGAAGAGAACCGCTATATATGCATTTAAATAAATCGTACTGTTTCATATTTTCGACTTTTAATTGTTATGTCACGACCACTACCCATAACTCACACCCCTACATATTGGCTCCGACCGCTCACCCGGCGCCCCACCGCCCCATGGGACCCGGCGCCCGGGTGCCCATAGGGACGCTGCTTCACAGCGCTGCGCGCAGACGCCAAAGAGAAAGGGGGGAGCGCCGTAAGGTTACGGCGGATAAAGATTGCTTTGTTGCAGGGTTAAGATTTTTAGGGATGCCGGGGCGGTGTTGAGGCCCCGGTCACACAACGGTTACTTTATGTAAAGCACGGATGCACGTGCATTTACAACAAGGATGTATCGAGCAGTGAGGATACACTACCTATTAATTCCGAAAAATATACCTTCATAAATTCAAGCCTACCATCGTAACGACGTAAACAAAGTAAAAGATTACGTTTCTCTCTTATTTCAGCATCCAAGAACTCAAGGTAATCTTTACGCTCCTTCTCAACCTCCATTGCAAAAAGGACCATATTTTCAAACTTTTGACTAATATTATCTCCTTCTTGAGACTCCACGTAGGCAAGGACAGCATCGGTCATTCGGACGGATATAACGTTATTTTTAATAGTTTCAATCATAATTCAGCCTCCATTATTACAATTTTTGTATCTCACCTGGAGAGCTGCAGCCAACTCCCCGGACATTAAAATCAGTTACACTTTATCGGCATTGTCTATCAGGCCGGACACCTGGTCACCCAGGCCGTTCAGCGACCGCTGGATCCACACAAGCTTATCCTCCATCTGGCGGAGCTTGTAAAACATGTCACGCTTGCGGGCTATTTCGTCATCCAATATGGCAATGCGTTGTTCGCGGTCTTTTTCGGTTTTCATAGCGTAAATGACCATGTTTTCAAATTTCTCATTAAAACCTTTTCCATCCATAGATTCAACGTAGGCAAGGACAGCATCAGTCATTCGGACAGATTTAGCATTATTTTTTGGCGTTTTCATTCCCATATCTATCCCCACCCCTTAGTAATATTCTAATTCTTTTTTTGATGCGATATCTTTAAGAACATCAATCCGACCAACATAGTTATCATATTCAAAAAAGTTAAGAACATTGACAAGATACAATGCAAGAATAAATCCATCCAGCTCACAGATCGAACGATAATGCTGAGCCAATCCATACCTTGTAAATGTAGGATATAATTCAAAATCCAGATATTTAAATTTAACTTCAATACGTCTTAATAATTCATTTTTTGTCATAACTCGACCTCCTCGGCACTTACACATTCTAAAACTCGATATGCGCCAGATTTACCATAGAGATGCATATACAGGCCGCCAACGTCCAGCGGCTCCCAGCGGAGTATTACCCGCCCACGCTTTGCCTGTTCTCCGGTCAAGAGGTCTTCCTTGACAATTTTATAACGGTACTCTTTTAAGGTTTCCATGCATTTTCCTCCTTTTTTTCCTCTGGAAAAATCCGGTATATCAGCCGAAAAATTTTCCTATCCATTTTCTTGTCAAAATGCTATAATGAAACTAATATCAACCGTGAGAAAGTGTCACTTTCTACACTTTTATTATATCACATACGTGAGAAAAGTCAACAATAATTTCACGTACATGAGAGGTGGCTTTATGTCTATTGGAATGAGACTATTAACATGGAGAAAAGAACAAGGCTTGAAGACAACCGATTTAAGGGACTCAACAGGCATTTCTTTAGGTGCTTTATCAAATTATGAAAATGATAAAAGAGAAATAAGCAGTAATTTTTTACTTAAATTACAGGAAATATATAATGCAGATATTTATTATATTCTCACGGGTGTGAGAATTGAAGGCGATATCCTAACCCAAAATGAAAAAGAAATGCTACAAAACTTTAAAGCATTACCAGAACGTGAGCAAATTAAGCTTATTGGAATAGTAGAGGAGAAAGCGAAGATATATAAAGAAAGTTCGGAAAAGTTATCAGATTCGAGGACTGGCTAAAAAAAATAGAAAATAATGGTAAAATATGTAAATTATGGAGTATGTCATGAACAAAAGAAAAAGTGATTTTGAAAAAATGCTGGATAGAAAAATAGAACAAACAAGAATTGAAAAAGCCAGAAAAGAAGCACAGGACATACATAATTACAATCAATGGAAACAAAAGCATGATAGATTAGTAAACAAAGAATTGAAAAGATTAGAGAGAAAAAGAAGATTTCCCCTAATCCTGAAAATTGGATTTATAATAGTGTTGTTGCTGATTATATATAATGAAGTTATAAAATGGTATCCAGAAGCCCAAATTTGGGTACAAAATCTCTTACATATATAAAGGTGTCAATTAGGTGAAAAAGTGTCACATTACAAAGGTTTATCTTAAACTGCCTACGGACCAGAAGGTCGGGAGTTCGAATCTTCTCGCGCACGTTAAAACCCTTGTAGAATGAAAATTTTACAAGGGTTTCTTTTTGTTCAGATATATAAGCTGATAAAAGACATATCCGGTGCTGCGATCTTGTCTGCTTCGGGGAGGCCGCAGCCTTTCATGAAGTCACGGACAAAGACCAGAATGTGGCAGTAGCACGCACTGAGCTGTCCGGCAAAGGCTTTCCGGTCTTTTCTGCGCAGATATTGAAAGGCCTGCAGACCCATCTGGTTAATGATATTGGACATTTGGCTGCCCTCCGGATAGAAAGAAAAATAGTATCCCCAGTGCAGCATTTTTTTAACCTCCTTCAGAATGATCCGGAAGGGATACAGCGGCATCCGCGCTGTGATACAGTCCATAATTAAGTCCAGGGGAATGGCGTATGGTTCCCGGAATCTTTCCTCCAGTGATCTTAGATTCTCTTCTGTTATCAGGTCAAAGGTCAGCGTGACGGCAGGGGGAGCAGCCAGGGCCATGAACTGGAGACTGCTTAAATACAGCAGCGTGTCATTTTTATATGTCTTGTCCTTCATACAGGAGTAAGTAGCCCGGTCATTGAAAAGAGTGACCTGCGTTCCTTTGACATTGTAGGTTTTGCAGAAGCCCAGCCTGTTCAGGTTGGAGAGCGCCCTGCGCACTGTGGCTATGGAAACCTGATACTGCCTGGACAAAGCCTCCTCTGAGGGCAGAAACTCCTTGTCTTTATAAATCCCTATTCCTATTTTGTCAATGATATCCCTGGTGATCTGCATATAATAATGGTCTCTGCCAAGGTCCGCATCCCAGGAGTATAGATTTTCATCAGATTCCTGTATCTGCGGATACTCCGGGGAAAGCCTATCCAGGTATTTTTTGATCATATCTTTGGTGAACTGGTAATGCGCAGTAAAATAGCGCAGCGCCTCCTCCCCGTTTTCCGGTTTCAGGAGTCCGGTGTGCCAGAATGTGTTTTGTTTTATGATATTATCTGCAGGCTCAGTCAGGGAATCTCTGTGTTCCCAGAAGAATGGGATCTGTGCATAGAGTTCAAGACTGATATATAAGTCCCGGAACAGCAGGCTGCCGGAAGCGGAAAGAATTTCATGCAGAAAGGTGGAGTAAGTCTGCCATTTGTTTCTGTGGGCTTTTTTCTCCTGCGCCAGGATCCAGAGGCAGTTCTGCATTTTTTCCTCACCGCAGACCATGGCGGAAAAGGAGAAAAGAGGAGGCATCAGCAGTGCCATGGTTTCATACACAGACAGAATGGAGGATCTGTGCGAAAGGATAGTCTTTATGGAAGGTTCCCGGGATGCACCTGCCTCAGGTGTTTGAGCCTGCCCGTATATCACAAGGGTGGGTCTGCGCTGGGCTGTCCGGATATAGCCCTCACGTGCCAGTGTTTTCAGAACATCCCTGGCTGTGCGCATTCCCACATGATATATTTCACAGAGCTGACTCATGGAAGGCAGTGTGCTTCCGTATGGGAGAAGCCCGGTTACGATCTGTTTTTTCAGGCTTTGGTATAAAAAGTCAAATAATCTGTTTTTCTGTTCCATAGTACCGTCTCCTTTGCGCCGATAGTATGTGTATTATTATAATACTATATGTACATGTACACAAATATAAGATTGCACAGAAAAAGAAAGCCATTGTAGAATATTTTAAAAGAGAAAAGAAACCGTATTACAGCAGGAGTGTGGAACATGAGACGAAGAGCTGGAAGGGGCTCTGCATATCAGGGGCCTTTTTTAATAAGCGGGGCCCAGGTGGGGATCATCTCTATGGTTATCCTGGTTACACTGATGATATCTGCCTGGAATGTTATTGACCTTCAAAAGGTATTGGCCCGCAGCACAGAAGAATATTTGAACGATGTGACCATGTATATGGCGGGAGAGATAGGCAATACCATGAAACATAAATCCCGGGATCTGAAAATGGCGGCGGATCTTATCGCAGATGAAGATAAGGCCGGACTTGAAACCATACTGGAACAGAAAGCCAAAATATTGGAATTTAATTTTCTGGGGCTTATCGACAGACAGGGAGGTATGGTGCATACACCACTGCCCAAGACCATTGGCGCGGCGGATCTGGAGAAAATAGGGAAACTGGATTGTGTCAGGGATTCCTTTGAGGGAAGGGACGGGACCAGTTATCTTGGCGGTCAGGAGATTATCTATTCCGTGCCCGTTTATAGTGACGGTACGGTGGAGTATGTCATGGTGGGCACTCGGAGCAAGGAAAAAATGCAGGCTATGATCGCGTCCAAGAGCTTTGACGGTGAGAGCCTGAGCTGTATCATTGACAGCAGCGGGAAGGTGATCCTATCCCCCACAGATCTAAAGCCGTTTCTTCAGCTGGAAGATATCTTCAAGAAAAGTGGGGACCGGGAAGTCGTATCTGAGCTGGAAGAGATGCTGAAGGACATGCAGAAAGGTGCGGGCGGAATACTGAAATTCACTTCGGTGCATCAGGAGGAGCTGTTTCTGTCTTATGATCCCTTGAGAGTTAACGACTGGGTTCTTCTGACCATCATACCTGCGGATCTGATCTCAGGCAGTCTGGAAGGGAATATATGGAGATTCTTTTTGATCCTGGGATTTGTAATGGCAGTGTTTTTTGTCCTCCTTTTGAAAGTGTACCGCTTTTTCAACACAGGGAGAAGGGAGCTGGAGCGTTACGCCTTTCAGGACAATGTCACCGGAGGGATGAACCAGGCTGCTTTTTGCCTGAAATATAAAGAGACAGCGCTTAAAATGGAGCCTTCTGCCTTTTGTATTGTCATGATGAATGTAAAAGGCTTTAAGATGATCAACGAGAGGTTCGGTATTGAGGGCGGCAATGAAATGCTGTGTTATATCCATCAGGTACTGCAGCGCCATATCAGGCCATCCGAAAATGAATTTGCGGCCAGGGCTGAATCAGACAGTTTTTTTCTGTGTCTGCGGGAGGCGGAACCGGAACGTATACAGACGAGGCTGAAGACTGTTATTTCGGAGATCAATTCATTTTCCGGCACCGGGGCACCCCATTACCCGGTATCTTTCCGCCAGGGAGCCTGTATCATTGAAGATCCGGGTGAGGAGATCACGATCTTACAGGACCACGCGCGCCTTGCGGAACAGAGCAGTGAGAAAAAAGCAGGGGAGGATTGTGGGTTTTACGATGAGGGATTTGCGGAGCGCCTGAAATGGGAGGAGGAGATGAACGAAATGTTTGAGGATTCTCTTTCCGGCCATGATTTCCAGGTGTTTCTGCAGCCAAAGATCAGTCCAAAGTCAGGGGAAACAAAAGGGGCGGAGGCACTGGTTCGGTGGCAGCATCCTAAAAAAGGTGTGATCTATCCATCAGATTTCATTCCCCTGTTTGAGCGGAATGGAAAAATATGCAGGCTGGATGTATATGTATTTGAAAAGGTATGTGCTCTTATGAAAAAATGGGAGGAAATGGGCAAAAAGCTGATCCCCATATCTGTCAATTTGTCGAGACAGCATTTCAGCAGGCCGGAATTTCTGGAGGAATTATCCGTGATCGCAGGCCGTTATGGCGTCAGAACAGACTTGCTGGAATTTGAGCTGACAGAATCCATATTTTTAGAGGAGAATCAAATAGACATAGTAAAAGAAAGCATCCGTCAGATGCATAAACTGGGGTTTCGGTGTTCCCTGGATGATTTTGGCTCCGGATTTTCCTCCCTGGGTCTGTTAAAAGAGTTTGATGTGGATGCGCTGAAGCTTGACCGGATCTTCTTTCAGGATATGCACAGTGAGAAGGCGAGAGATGTGATCGCCTGTCTGATGGAGCTGGCCAAAAAGCTGGATGTGAAAACCGTGGCGGAGGGGATTGAAGAACAGGAACAGGTAGAGTACCTGCGTATGGCGGACTGTGATATGATACAAGGGTATATATATTCCAGACCGGTTCCGGCGGATGTGTTTGAGGAAAAGTTTTTGCGTTGATCAGGCTTTATGGGTATGGGATAATATGGTATAGTCATTTTATGGAGTACAGCGGATAAAGGGGCAAGGGAGGATAACATGTTTCAGAATTCTATACTTTTCACAGCAGGACAGTTTGCCAGACTGCATCATCTAAACAAACGCACACTGCACTATTATGATGATATCGGACTTTTTTCACCTGCATACAAGGGAAAGAACGGGTACCGCTATTACACATACCAGCAGAGTGCCGAACTGGAAAGCATACTGGCACTCCGGGAGCTGAATATGTCCATTGGGGAGATCAAGGAGTATCTGAACTGGCCCACAGCCCCTAGATTCATATCCCTGTCGGAGAAAAAAATAGGGGAGATTGAGGATACCATCCGGAATTTGGAGAGCCTGAAGAAGGTCCTGAAGAAAAAACAGGAGATGCTGCGGCTCTGTATGGAGGTGGAGGACGGACAGATGGATCTGGTGGAGTGTGAGGAGGAGTATCTTTTTATAACGCCTCTGTCCTCTGAAGTGCAGCAGGGAGAATTTGCGGATATGAGCACCCTGCTGGAGCATCTGCAGACGACATGGGATTTGAGTAAATATAAGACGAGCTGCGGCAGCATACTCTCTGAGGAAAAGATCCGGCGGGGAGAGTTTGAGATCTATGACGGGTTATATACCCAGATGGAGCATCCGGCAGAGGCAGAGGGATATTACAGAAAGCCGGCAGGAACATATCTTAGGGGGTTCTGCAAAGGAAGCTGGGACAAGCTGCCGGAACTTTACCACAGAATGCTGGCCTTTGCGGATGACCATAGCTGCCGGATCACAGGATATGCTTATGAAATCGGACTAAATGAAATTGCGGTGTCAGATATGGAAGAATATGTCACACAGGTGACCATCCTGACCCTTCCAAAGCCTTAGCCTGCCGGTTTGGCAGGCTATTTTCATGCAAGTTCCCTGCAAGCCATTCCGGATAATGGAAAAAAATTACAAAATCGAACAGAAAAGTTTAAAATTCGCCTCGGTTGTAATACAATGATAATAAGGATGGAGAACTTCAAATAAGCAGGAAGAACGAAGGAGGCCGATTGAGCATGACGGAAAAAGAAAACAGCTCTACCGGGAAGGAAAAGATCGGCGGAGGCGTATTTAACTGTCGGTATGATGAACATTTTACCTTGATTGATGCCGATGATTATCTGTTCGCATTTTTAGGGTACACACGGGAAGAATTTGCAGAACGGTTTCATAACCATGTTCTGGATGCCGTTTATGAGGGCGACCGGGAAATGATCCGGGAGGAGATCAGCAGACAATTGAAAACCGGCAATGTCTTTATGTATGAAAACCGGCTGGTTAAGAAGGGCGGAACGATCTGCTGGGTATGGATCAGCGCGGAGTTTAAGGAGGATAAGAAAGACGGAAACTGGTTCCACTGCATTTTTCATGACACCAGCGCTGAGAAGGAGGCGCAGCGGCAGCTTGCCATCAGTGAGCAGAGATATGAAATCGTGCTGTCCCAGATGCAGGATATTATTTTCGAGCTGGACTGTGTTACTTATGAGATATATTATTCTCCTAATTTTGAGAAGAAATTCGGTTATCAGATTCCCGCGGAGGGGTTTCCGGATTCTATGTTCGCCACAGACATCGTATATGAGGCAGATAAAGCGAGACTGAGAGGGGGATTCCAGGCCATTTTGAGGGGCAATGACAAAATGGAATGCGAGTATCGTCTGAAGGGAAGGGACAGTTCCTACCTCTGGGTGGATGTCCACGCCACAGCGCTCCGGGATATGGACGGAAAACTTTTGAAGATCCTGGGTATCATCTCAGATATTGACCAGCGGAAAAAGGAAATTATCAGGGCGCAGAAGGCGGCCACTTTAGACCCCCTTACCGGTCTGTTGAACCGCAGGGAGTGTGTGGCAAGAGTCGAGCAATACATCCGGCAGGGACAAAATCCTGCTGCAATGCTGCTGATCGATGTGGATAATTTTAAGAGTATCAATGATACTTACGGACACCTGTTTGGAGACCGGGTATTAACTGAAACAGCAGGAAGCCTCCGCACCATTTTCAGGCGGGAGGATATTGTTGCCCGGATCGGCGGCGATGAATTTGTGGTGTTCATGACAAATCTACAAAAGAGTGATTTCATTGCCGGCAAGGTGGAGGCGATCCGGAAGATTTTTGACCATTATACCACAGGGGAGACCACCTGCAGTATTGGCTGCAGCATTGGAGTCAGCCTGTTTCCGGGACACGGCACGGACTTTATGTCCCTGTTTGCAAAGGCGGATGCAGCCATGTACCAGGCAAAGAAAAACGGCAAAGGGCGGTACTGCATTTATGGGCAGAGAGGGGGAAAACGCCAAGGACAGGCAGAGGATGAGAGAGTGCAGGCTGTCCGCCAGGGGATTGGCCCGGATGGGGAGAAGTCTCTGGAAAGGGAGCTGGCTCATAAGGAGATGGTCTACCGGACGGCCCTGAAAAAATCCCGTATCAATGTGTGGGAATATGATATTAGATCCCGCACACTGACCCTGACTGAGGGGGCGCAGGAAAACCATGGATTCGGGCAGATGGATAACGCGCCGCAGACACTGCTGGAAAAGGGGTATATACACCCCAGAAGCCGCCAGGACCTGCTTGATCTGTACAGCAGGCTGGAACAGGGACAGAGTCATGTGCAGGCAGACATCCTCACCCGTTCCGCAGATGGCAGCTACTGGTGGTGGGAACAGGTAAGCTACACTATGCTCTATGATGAGAAGGGGGCACCCTACTGTGCGGTTGCCGTCGGCGAGGATATCACAAAACAAAAAAAGGCGGAGATGATCTACCAGCAGGAGCTGCAGCTCAGACTCACCTATGACGGAGGTGTGATCGCCAGTTTCCGCTGCAATCTTGACCGGAACTGCGTAGAGTATGTGGAGGGAAAGGTTCAGAAGGAATACCCGCCGGGAATGACATATGAGGAGCTGATGGAGCTTCACAATGAGAGTATGGCCAATGAGGAGGATATGCTGCGGCTGCAGAAGCTGATGAACCGGGAAGCCCTGTGCAAAGCGTATAAGGAAGGCAATACAGCCATAAACTTTGAGTACCGCAGGAAAAACAGGAACGGCAGTCTGTTATGGGTCAATGCCGTGGCACGTCTGGTACGTGATGTCCAAAATGGAGACTTGTACGTCTACGGAACCCTGGAAAATATCAATGAAAAAAAGAACCTGGAACTGGCGCTGAAAGTCCGTGCACAGTATGATATGCAGACCGGGGTTTATAATAAGGATACTGCCATTCAGATGATAGGGGACGCTCTGCTGAAAAACCACAGCAAAGGGCAGTCCTATGCACTGCTGGTATTCAATGTGGACTATTTTACAAGACTGGTCCAGGAGATCGGTTATGTGGCCGCGGATGACGTGCTGAAAGAAATTGGCAACCAGATTAAGATGAGGTTTATAGAGGATGCCATTATCGGCAGGTTTTATGGGGATGAATTTGTTGTTTTTGTGTACAACGATCCGAAATCGGAATTTGTGCGCCAGTGCGCAGAAGAGGTGATCAGGACCATCGCCCTGCCTTATCTGTTTCCCAATCTCAGTCAGTCGGTCAATGTATCCTGCGGGATCATTTTTGAGAAACGGCCGGATACTATTTTCCAGGGATTATACCGGAAGGCAAAAGCAGCACTGGAGACCGGTATCTCCATGGGAAGAAGCGGTGTCTTTGTCTACAGCAGACAATTGAAAAAATATAAGCTGGAAGCCCCCAAGGAACAGGTAGCAGCGGAGCAGTTGGCCTGCACCGGGGTTGACAGTGAGGGGGAAAAGGTCCTGCTGCAGAGTATGTTTGCTCTTACCGGGGCAGCTGATTTCAGACAGTCATTGGAGACGGTGCTGGAAACCCTGGCTGCATATTATGGCGGGGACAGGGCATATGTATTTTCATGTGACCCGGAAAACGGCTGCATACAGGAATTTTATGAGTGGAAAAAAGAGGGGACGCCATCTCTTTTTAAGGATAGCAGCCTATACCTCCAGCCCGGAAATCCAAATGTGCGGGAATGGGCGGATTTAAGGCAGCTTCAATATGTAAGCGATGTGGAGGCGTGGAAAGAGAAACGCCGTACACTTTATAAGACTTTAAAGGACCTGGATATTCCATCCTGTTTTATGACAGAGCTGGAGGAGGGAAAAAGGCTTGTGGGCTGTATGGGCGTTGATAATCCTACAAAAAATACAGAGCACAAGGCCATCCTCACCACCATGCGCTACTTTATGGCCAACGAACTGACAAAGCGCGGCCTCCAGGAAAAACAGGAATTCCTGCTTCATCATGACGAACTGACAGGTGTGCTGAACCGGAACAGTTATAAGGAGTATTGTTCCGGCCTGCAGGAGGAGGGGCTTATCTCTCTGGGGGTGATCTCCATAGATATCAACGGTCTGAAGGATATTAACAGGGTTTACGGAAATGCCTACGGGGACAATGTAGTACAGTTTACCG
>ENA-UAPG01000393-UAPG01000393.1-human-gut-metagenome-genome-assembly--contig:-NODE-393-length-14172-cov-13.442941_pt1 | contig 14172 bp, 9 predicted proteins | sample MGYA00243478_ERZ654573 | MGnify/ENA primary metagenome ERZ654573 (study PRJEB26926, sample SAMN06164711) | human gut metagenome | biome: ENVO:00009003; feature: ENVO:2100002; material: ENVO:00002003... | reverse complement strand
ATATAATGGGCGCAACGAGCCAAGTGGGAGCTCGCTCACATTTGGCGACTGCAAGAGATTGGGAACGTAGTTTCCAATATAATGGGCGCAACGAGCCAAGTGGGAGCTCGCTCACATTTGGCGACTGCAGGAGATTGGGAACGCAGTTTCCAATATAATGGGCGCAACGAGCCAAATGGGAAGAGAGGTGAGGTTGTATCAAAATAGGTGAAGTTTCAAAATTACTGCATATATCTCAGGATACAATCCGCTACTACATGGAGCTGGGTCTCTTAGTTCCCGGAAGGCATGGGAATCTGTATGATTTCAGTGAGGACAGCATTGAAGATATCCGTTGGATACACAAGCTGAAGGAAATGGGATTCCTGTTAAAAGAGATCCAGAAAGTTTTGTCCCTCAGGCGTACCTCCAACTGGGTAGAACCCCAGGAGATTGCCGAGTACCTGATCCTTCTGGAAAAAAAGAAGAAATCTCTGCGTGAGGACATAGAGAACATAAAGGATGAAATTGCCCGCATAGAGGAGGAAGAAAAATCCTTTACCATTGAGACTGCGGGGGACAAGGTTCTGGTAGGGGTTCCGTTGAAGGCTCTGGAATATCTGCGCTGTCCTTTCTGCGGGGAGGCGTTTGCTGTGGAGCAGGTGCAGATGAACAGCAGATATATTTATAACGGAAAACTGGCCTGCGCCTGCGGATATGCGCTGGAAATCAGGGATGGGATCGTTCTGTCTCCCGGTGCGGCGGATGAAGCGGACGGGGGTGCGGACTTGGAACGTGAAAAATACAAGGATCTTCCCGCATCCGTGGTGACCATGCTGCAGAGGAGCTATAACTTTCTCCTGCACCGTGTTTCCGGGCTGCAGCTCTATGACAGGGTGGTTATGGAGACGGATATCAACGAATTTTTCTATTTATATACACATTTCAGAAAGATAGAGAACCATGTGCTGTTTATTATCACAGACCGTTACCCCCAGGTACTCAGGATGTATAAGGAGAGGATCGAGTATTTGAAACTGGACCTGGATATCCTTTATCTGGCAGATGGCAGCGGGGATTACCCCCTGAAAAAGGAAAGCGTGGATTTGCTGATTGACTATTTCAGCTCCAATTACAGGGAGACGGCAAAGGGAGAATCTATGCATAGGCAGATATTCAAATACCTGAAGAGAGACGCAGAGATAACAGGCTGCTATTTTTCCGGAAAAGCCGGGGAAAGGCAGTTTGATAAGATGCAGTTTCTTGGGGAAATGAAAGAAAACGGATATGCACTGATAAAGGAGCGCATCATTGACTGCCCGGTGGAAGTGGGAAAAGAAAACCGGCTTTTGATGTACGAGAGCAGAAAAGAAGACGCATAGACGGACAGAACAATATTGCAGCATTGCGCAAATAACGTAACAGGGCAATACACGGAAGCAAATCATCCGGGTATTGCCCTTTCAAAACGCATTCTGCTGCTCCTCTCATGTCTTCATCCGGATAGATGCCGCATTTGCATGACCGGGAAATCCTTCGCCTTCTGCCAGGTGGGAGGCCAGACCCGAAATCTGCTGCGCCGCCTCTTTTGTAAGGCGCTGTGTTGTGCAGACTCTGGAAAATGTGCCGATCCATACTCCCCCGCTGTAACGGGCTGCTTTTCCCGTGGGAAGGGTATGGTTGATGCCGTTTACATAGTCGCTGTACACAACCGCCGAGTATTTCCCGATAAACAGGGAGCCATAATTTTTAAAATGATCCGTATATGCCAAAGCGTCATCGAACTGCAGCACCAGATGTTCCGGTGCAAAAGCATTGGCAAGCCTGCAGGCATCCTCCAGGGAATCCGCCAGTATGACTTCGCCGCACGCATTCCAGGAGGCGGATGCGATGTCCTCTGTCTCCAGCTCGGGAAGCTGTTTTTTCACCTGGCGGATAACCTCAAGACCAAGCTCCCTGTCCGTGGTGATCAGGCGGGCGATGGCCTGGGAATCGTGTTCCGATTCGGAGAGAAGGTCTGCAGCGATACAGGATGGGTCGGCGTTTCCGTCAGCGATTACCAGGATCTCGCTGGGACCGGCCAGAAAATCAATGCCGATACGCCCGTAACACTGGCGTTTGGCTTCAGTCACATACTGGTTGCCCGGGCCTACGATCATATCAACAGGCTGGATCTGCTTGGTTCCGCATGCAAACGCCGCAATGGCATGGGCACCGCTCAGAGCATATATTTCATGGATCCCGGCAATATCCATAGCCACCAGGGTGGAGGGATGGACACTGTCAGTGCCGTTGACGGCAGGCGTGCACATGGCAATCCTTCTCACGCCGGCTGTCCGGGCAGTAATGCCCATCATAAGGGCAGTGGAATACAAAGGATATCCGCCCCCAGGGACATAACAGCAGCAGGAATCAACTGGAATGATATTCTGCCCCAGAAAAATGCCGGGTGATATCTCATAGTCAGTAAACCCGTGCAGGGAAGCTTTCTGCTTTACTGCAAAATCCTCCAGCCGCTGTGCCGCGGTTTTCAGGTCTTCGATCAGTGCAGGGGAAGTAAGTTCATAGGCACGCCTGATCTCTTCAGGGGAAATACGCAGACCGGTGCGGGTATTTCCGTCAAACTGCGTATTATATTCGATCAAAGCCTCGTCTCCCCGCACAGCCACATCTCTGATGATGGCATGTACTTCAGCCTCCAGATCCTGCTGTCTCCGGCCATCCACAGGCTTTGCTTTCTTCAGATACTCCAAAAAAATCCCTCCCTTGCAAATGCTGATATACCGTAACCGTGAAGGCACTGAAAAGTTACGTTACATCTAGTATACAAGAGAGGGAAATGCTTTGGCAAGCAGATTATTTCTGACGGTAGCCGTATGCCTCCAGATACTTTAGAGGAATGGACATGCGTACCGTTTTATTGGGATTTACGGTCTGGCAGATGGACAGGTCAGCGGCAATGGACTGCAGCATGATAGCCTCATCAGAGGTGAGCTCCGTCTCAGTCACCATATAATCATGCAGGTATTCCACTGCTTTTTCCCAGGCCTGGTCCACTGTTTTGCAGGATGCCACAGCCATGACCTGGCTGTCCGTGACAACAACCGGATAGGGCTTCCTACAGCCGGGAATGACGGTGAGTTTTAAGGTCACTTCACCTGCAATCTCCACACCGCACCCGCCAATCTCCCCATCGCCCATACAGGCGTGCAGGTCTCCAAGGGATAAAAGCGCACCCTTGGCACATACGGGAAAATACACACTGGCACCCTCCCCAATCTGGGTGCAGTCCATGTTGCCCCCGTGGGTGTCCGGTGTATCCGTGGGGATTTCCCCATCGGCGGGGGCCACACCGATGACTCCGATCATAGGCTTTTGGTCCAGGGAAAGCCTGGAGCTGAAGCGGATCTTTCCGTCTTCTACGGGGAGACGCTTGAAGGCAGGAGCTTTTACCAGGCGGGCAAGGCAGCCAAAGTCGGGATCGATTTCCGTGACGCCCATATCAGCCAGGGAAATCTTCAGGATCTCCGCCTTCAGGGTATCCCCCGGCTCCGCCCCGTCCACGAAAATGGGGCCGGTTGCAGGATTCAGTTCATCAAAGCGCAGTGAATCAAAGGAACTGTCCTCCGGGATCAGCCTGTCCCTGAAACAGTCGTAAGTATGTACAGTGACGGTTTCCCCGTCTTTTATGGTGAGAACAGGAGCATGCTGTCCGCTCATTGTATAGATCACATGGTCCCGGTTAAGCTTTTTCATAAGGTTCCTCCAGAAAACAAACTATTTTTATTCTTTTACAAGGTGTTTCTTTTTTTCCACATACCGGTCTGAGGACGGGTCATCTTCCAGTTTCATGATGGTCAGCCCTGTAAAGCCGAAGATAGCTGAGACAATGGGACAAAGGATATTAAAGAAGCAGTACGGCAGATAAGCCAGTGTAGGTACTCCTAAAAATCCTGACATGGTGGCACCGCAGGTGTTCCAGGGAATAAGAGGAGAAGTCACGGTTCCTGCATCCTCCAGTACACGGGAAAGGTTTCTGGGGGCCAGTCCCCGCTTTCTGTATTCGTCCTTGAACATTCTGCCGGGAATGGCAATGGCGATACAGTGGTCGCCCAAAAGAACATTGCAGAACAGGGCGGATATAATGGTCACCAGCACCAGTGATCCGGTGTTCTTGGCAAATTCCAGCAGCTTGTTGGCAATGACGCTCATCATGCCTGTGCACTCCAGGATCCCGCCGAAAGACAGGGCGCAGATGATCAGGGAAACCGTCCACATCATGCTCATCAGTCCGCCCCTTGTGAGAAGCTCGTCTACCATGGCATGGCCTGTCTCAACCACGACACCGTTCTGTACCGCATTGAAAACAATGGATAAGTCCTGGTGCTGGAAAACAACACCGCAGATTATCCCAAGCACGGTTCCGGCAAAGAGGCCGGGAATGGCCGGGACTTTCAGGGCAATGAGTACGATTACAATGACCGGGACCAGAAGCAGCCAGGGCGTGATGTTATAGTTGGAAGCCAGGGCATCTAAAATGCCGTTGATCTGACCATGGTCCAGTTCCTGTCCGGCAAAGCGGAAGCCAATGACACCGAAGCCCACAATGGAGATGCCATAGGCAAGAACTGTGGTGTACATCATATGTTTGATGTGGTCCGTGAGTTTGGCGCCGGCAATGGCAGCAGCCAGGTTCGTGGTGTCAGAGAGGGGAGACATTTTATCACCGAAGTAGGCGCCTGAGATGATGGCACCCCCTGCCAGACCTACAGGGATATCCAGACCCTTGGCGATTCCCACAAGCGCAATGCCGATGGTTCCCACAGTTGCCCAGGAACCCCCTGCAGCCAGGGAGACAATACTGCACAGGATCATGCAGGCCACCAGGAAGAAGGCAGGGGTGAGGATCTGCAGTCCATAGTATACAAGGGCAGGGACAATACCGCCTACGATCCAGGTTCCGATGGTAGCGCCGATGATGATCAGCAGCAGGACGGCCTGCATGATACTCTTCAGGGATTCAATAGCCCCGTCCTCCAGGTCCTGCCAGGTGTAACCCATAAATACGATGGCGATAAAGGCTGTGATGCAGGTACCGAGAATAAGCGGAACCTGTACATCCACCTTTAGCACAGACACGGAAAAGATCAGGATGATGACAGTCAGCACCACCGGGGTCAGAGCCAGAAACAAGGTAGGCTCTTTCTTTACTTTCTTTTTTGCGTTCATAAATCTTTTTCCTCCATTCTTACTGAAAATCCGTAACGCTTTCATTCCTTTATCGTCACAGAATGTTTCAGCTTTTGATGAATTAAGACTATCATAGCCTGTATAACCAATGTCAACAAGCAAAAAGAAAGATTTCATGGAGTATACTCCATGTTACTGTACACAGGCCACTGTACCGGGAGGCGTTTTCATGCCGAAAGCATGAAAATCCCGAGGCAGTCAGCGCGATATGGGGCAGAATGCTCCATATCTGTGCATCGCGAAGCGTGTTACTGGACACGGAGTGTACAGTAACTACTCCATAAAAGGTATGAACCTTCCGGTATTTCTTGTGTTCACATTTTTTTGCTCAGTATGCTGGCAGTGGCAATGCCGGTGAGAGCGGTTTTGAAAGATTCAGTTGTGGAGGAAATCAGGCGTTGAAAAAAATCTTGCTAATTTCTATCAACTTATGATAATATGATAAAAGCGCAAAAGCGTTTCGGACAAATTCATGCACAGCAGGGGCGGAAGTGGTACTTTCGTCCCCTTTTACCGTGTTATAGCTAATCAGGGAGACACCGGATGGTTATCCGGACTTTACGGCGGTTATACTGACAGAATATAAATAATAATTTGATTTGAAAGGATGAGACAAAGATGACAAAAATTGACATTTTCTCAGGCTTTTTGGGAGCAGGCAAGACCACATTGATCAAAAAGCTTCTGAAAGAGGCATACAGCGGTGAGCAGGTCGTGCTCATTGAAAACGAGTTTGGTGAGATTGGCATTGACGGCGGATTTTTGAAAGAGGCAGGGATTGAGATCCGTGAGATGAATTCCGGCTGTATCTGCTGTTCCCTGGTGGGGGATTTCGGTGAGGCATTAAAAGAGGTGATCCAGAAATACCAGCCGGACCGCATTATTATTGAGCCTTCAGGTGTGGGAAAACTTTCCGACGTGATCAAGGCAGTGAAAAAAGTGGAGGGAGAGATTGACATAAAACTTAACAGCTTCACAACACTTGTGGATGTTATGAAGTGCAAAATGTATATGAAGAATTTCGGCGAATTTTTCAGCAACCAGATTGAATACGCGGGAACCATTATCTTGAGCAGAACAGACAAGTCCACGGAGGAAAAGGTGATCGCTGCCCTGCAGTTGATCCGCGGCCTGAATAAATCCGCAGCAGTTATCACAACCCCCATAGAAAAGCTTTCCGGTGCGAAGATTTTGGATACTATGGAAAATAACCGTTCTCTGGAAAAAGAGCTGCTGGAGGAGGAGGTATGCCCCGTATGCGGCGGGCACCACGACCATGAACACCACCATGACGGGGAATGTGGCTGTGAGCATCATCATGGAGAGGAAAACGGCCATGAGCACCATGATGAAGCATGCGGCTGTGAGCATCACCATGGAGACGAGAGCAGCCATGAGCATCATCATGGAGAAGTGTGCGGCTGTGAAAATCATGACGGGGAAACGTGCGGCTGTGAGCATCACCATGACGGGGAAAGCAGTCATGAGCACCATCATGGAGAGGAAAGCGCCCATGGACACCACCATGACGAAGCATGCGGTTGTGAGCATCACCACGGGGAAGAAGACGGCCATGAGCATCATCATGACGGAGAATGTAGCTGTGAACATCACCACGGGGAAGAAGACGGCCATGAGCACCATCATGACGGAGAATGCGGCTGTGGCCACGACCATGCTCATCATGACCACCATCACCATCACGCGGACGAAGTCTTCACAAGCTGGGGCCGTGAGACTGCCAAAACTTATACGGAAGAGGAAATCCGCGCGATCCTGGAGGCCCTTTCCGATGATGAGGCGTACGGCATGATCCTCAGGGCAAAAGGAATGGTGGAAGGCAAAAACGGCGGCTGGGTTTATTTTGACATGGTACCGGGTGAGGCGGATGTGCGTGAAGGCTCACCGGAATACACGGGAAGGATCTGTGTCATAGGCTCCAAGTTGAAAGAAAGCAGCCTGGAAAAACTTTTTAAACTGGCATAAAGCCCGGGAAAGGATTTGGAGATATGGATGAAATAACAGTACCTATTTACCTCATGGCAGGATTTTTGGAGAGCGGCAAGACCTCTTTCCTGAATTTTACCATTGAGCAGGATTATTTTCAGATAGACGGCCCCACACTTCTCATTCTCTGTGAGGAAGGGGAGGAAGAATTTGATGAAAAAGCCATGAAAAAGAGCAGGACATCCGTGGAGATCCTGGAAAACCCGGAGGATTTGACCCCGGAACGGCTGGTGGCATACGATGCGTTTTACAATCCTGCCCGCATCATTATTGAATACAACGGCATGTGGCAGTTGAGCAAACTGGAAGAAATGGATATGCCCAAGGGCTGGGGGATCGTCCAGCACATTGTGACTGTGGATGCCGGCACCTTCCAGGTGTATATGAATAACATGAAATCCCTCTTTGTGGAGATGATAAGAAATGCAGACATGGTCCTTTTCAACCGCTGTGAACAGGGAATGCCTCTGGCAGCCTTCCGCAGAAGTGTTAAAGTAGTGAACCAGGCGGCAGAGATCATCTTCGAGGACGAGGAAGGCGAGATTGAAAATATCTTTGAGGATGAAATGCCTTTTGACGTAAATGCCGATATTATCGAGATCATGGATGAGGACTACGGTATCTGGTTTATTGATGCCATGGACCACCCTGAAACGTATAAAGGGAAAAAAGTATCCTTCACCGGCATGGTTTTAAAATCCAGGGAATTTGAAAAAGATATGTTTGTACCCGGCCGTATGGCAATGACCTGCTGCGCGGATGACACCACATTTATCGGTTATGTATGCAAAAGTCCCGAAGCCCGGGCCCTGAGAACGGGAAAATGGGTGAAGGTTGTGGCAGCAATAGATTATAAGTATATGGATTTTTACAACAAAGTGGGACCTGTGCTCACAGCCGTTTCTGTGGAGCGCACAGAACCCCTGAAAGATGAGCTGGTATATTTCAACTAAAAACCAGGATTCTTCCGTCACTGCAGGCGGAAAATGTTACTATTCACAGCCCTGCAAAAAACGCAGTTCTGTAAACAGTAACACGCTTCGCGATGCACAGATATGGAGCATTCTGCCCCATATCGCGCTGGCTGCCTCGGGATTTTCATGCGCAAGCGCATAAAAACACCTCGCGGGATAACAGCCGTGAATAGTAACCGGAAAACACCTAAGGAGAACCATATGTATTTAATAGCAGGACTTGGAAACCCCGGAAAACAGTACGAGAGAACCCGTCACAATATGGGATTTGATACCATAGACGAGCTGGTTGACCGGCACAGGATCCCCGGCTCGGGTATTCAGCACAAGGCCATGTACGGTAAAGGGATGATCGCCGGGGAAAAAGTGATCCTGGCCAAACCCCTTACTTATATGAATCTGAGCGGAGATTCTGTCCGGGAATTTATCAATTACTATAAAATGGATCCGGAAACAGAACTGATCGTCATTTACGATGATATAGATCTGGAGCCGGGCCAGATACGCATCAGAAAAAAGGGCAGTGCCGGCGGCCACAACGGAATGAAAAGCATTATCTCCCAGATCGGCACACAGAATTTTTACCGCGTCAAGGTAGGTGTGGGTGCAAAACCGGCAGGCTGGGATCTGGCTGATTATGTGCTGGGCCGTTTTTCCACCAAGGAGAGGGAAGAGGTGGATAAAGCCATAGAGGAGGCCGCAGATGCGGTGGAAGTAATCCTCGGGGAAGGCATAGACGCTGCCATGAACAAATATAATGCAAAGAAGAAGCAGTGATAAAAACATACAGTAACTACCTGGCAGGTCTGTGCATTTACGGCGCTGACCGTATGAAAATATTGAACGGCAGGTGACAGGAGAGGGATATGCAAGCAGTCATACAGCCACTTTTAAATCTAAATGAATACCAGGAGATCAGGAGCCGTCTCCCTAAAAACAGAGGCGTTCTGCAGTTGTCCGGCTGCATTGAGTCCCAGAAAGCCCATGTGATGTACGGCCTGTTTGAGGGAATGAGGCAGGATGAAAAGCAAAAGAATGCCAACTGTCTTATTATTGCGGAGAATGACCTGAAAGCAAAAGAACTTTACGAGGATTACCGTTTCTATGACAGGGATGTGCTTCTTTATCCTGCAAAGGATCTTATTTTCTTCCAGGCAGATATTCACGGCAATCTGCTGACAAAGCAGAGGATGCAGGTGATCGCGTCCCTACTGCAGAAAAAGGGCGTGACAGTCATCACCAGCATGGGCGGCTGTATGGACTATCTGCTTCCGCTGTCTGTCATTGAACAGCATGTGCTGCATTTCAAAAATGACAGTGTGCTGGATTTGAGCAGACTGAAAAAAGATTTGATCAACATGGGATTTGAGTATAGTGCACAGGTGGAGGCGCCGGGGCAGTTTGCCATCCGGGGCGGCATTGTGGACCTCTTTCTTCTCACAGAGGAGAATCCCATTCGTATAGAGCTTTGGGGAGATGAGATTGATTCTATCCGAAGCTTTGAGACAGAGAGCCAGCGCTCCATAGAAAATCTGGAGGAGATCACCATCTATCCCGCAGCGGAGATGGTACTGACCAAAGAGGTCCTGGAAAAGGGATTAAAGGCCATAGAGAAGGAAAAGAATACTTCTGTGAAAAAGCTGCGGGAGGCATTTCTCACAGAGGAGGCAGGCAGGCTGAAAAATACGGTGGAGGAAGCTGTAAATGCCATGAAGGAGTTTGAAGATTTTGCGGCCGCAGAACACTTCATCCGGTATTTTTATAAAGAACCTGTGACCTTTCTGGATTATTTTGATGAGGACAGCACCCTGGTATTTCTGGATGAGACAAACCGTCTTCTGGAAAAAGGGGAGGCTGTGGAGGCTGAATTCCGGGAAAGCATGAAGAACCGTCTGGAAAAGGGATATCTCCTGGCAGGACAGACCGACCTTTTGTGCGGCTGTAAGAAGGTTGTTTACCGTCTGAACCGGAAAAACTGTGTGTCCCTCTGCACTATGGAACAGCAGAAAGCGGACTGGGAGGTCAACGGGCAGTACCGCACAGTCACAAAGTCCGTGAATTCCTATAACAACAGCTTCGAGCTGCTGGTAAAAGATCTGCAGTACTGGAAGAAAAACGGATACCAGGTACTTCTCCTGTCCGGCTCCAGGACAAGGGCACAGAGGCTGGCCCAGGACCTTCAGGAGGAAGGACTCAGCAGTTTTTACACGGAGGACATGGACAGGACCATATCCCCCGGAGAGATCATGACTTCCTACGGTCATGCAAAACGCGGTTTTGAATACCCCCTGATCAAATTTGTGCTGATCACCGAGACCGATATCTTCGGACAGGAGAAGAAAAAGCGCAGAAAGAAAACCGAGTACAGCGGAAAGAAGATCCAGAGTTTTTCCGAACTGAATGTGGGGGACTATGTAGTCCATGAAAACCACGGCCTGGGTATATACCGCGGCATCGAGAAAGTCACGGTTGATAAGATCGTCAAGGATTATATCAAGATCGAGTATTCAGGCAGAAGCAACCTTTACATCCTGGCAACCCAGCTTGATATGCTGCAGAAATACGCGGGGGCGGATGCAAAGGCGCCCAAACTCAACAAACTGGGCGGGCAGGAGTGGAAGAAGACAAAGACGAGGGTAAGGGGGGCAGTCAAGAATATTGCCAAGGATCTGGTGGCACTCTACGCTGCCAGGCAATCCCACAGCGGCTATCAGTACGGTCCCGACACGGTCTGGCAGAAGGAGTTCGAGGAAATGTTCCCCTTTGAAGAGACAGAGGACCAGTTAAGTGCCATAGAGGCTGCAAAACACGACATGGAGAGCCGCAAGATCATGGACCGCCTTGTCTGCGGGGACGTGGGATACGGCAAGACAGAGATTGCCATCCGGGCCGCGTTCAAAGCAGTTCAGGAGAGCAAACAGGTGGTGTACCTTGTCCCAACCACCATCCTGGCACAGCAGCACTATAACACCTTTATCCAGAGAATGAAGGATTTCCCCGTTCGTGTAGACCTGCTCTGCCGTTTTAAAACCCCGGCGGAGCAAAAGAAGACCATAACAGATCTGCAGAAGGGACTGGTGGACATTGTCATCGGCACCCACCGCCTCCTCTCAAAAGATGTAAAATACAAAGATTTGGGCCTTCTCATTGTGGATGAGGAACAGCGCTTTGGTGTGACACACAAGGAAAAGATCAAGAGTCTGAAAGAGAACGTGGATGTGCTCACCCTGACGGCAACCCCCATTCCAAGGACCCTTCACATGAGCCTGATCGGAATCCGTGACATGAGCGTCTTAGAGGAGGCGCCTATGGACAGAACCCCCATTCAGACCTATGTTATGGAGTACAATGAGGAGATGGTCCGGGAGGCAGTCAGCCGGGAAATCGCCAGAGGCGGTCAGGTCTATTACGTCTACAACCGGGTCAACGATATAGATGAGATCACCAACCGCGTGGCAAAACTGGTCCCGGAGGCCAACGTAGCGTTTGCCCACGGCCAGATGCACGAGCATCAGCTGGAAAAGATCATGTATGGCTTCATCAACGGTGAAATTGATGTACTTGTCTCCACCACCATCATTGAGACAGGTCTGGATATTTCCAACGCCAACACCATGATCATCCACGACGCGGACCAGATGGGCCTGTCCCAGCTCTACCAGCTCAGAGGACGTGTGGGCCGTTCCAACCGGACTGCCTATGCATTCCTTATGTACAAGCGGAACAAAATGCTCAAGGAAGTGGCAGAGAAGCGCCTTCATGCTATCCGTGAGTTTACGGAACTGGGCAGCGGCTTCAAGATAGCCATGCGGGACCTGGAGATCCGCGGCGCCGGAAACCTTCTGGGCGCGGAGCAGCACGGCCACATGGAAGCCGTGGGATATGACCTCTACTGCAAAATGCTCAACGAGGCGGTAAAAGAGGCAAAAGGCATCAAACAGCAGGAGGAGTTCGAGACAACCATCGACCTGGATATGGATGCTTTCATTCCACCCCGGTACATTCCCAACGAATACCAGAAACTGGATATTTACAAACGCATTGCCGGCATAGAGAACCAGGAAGAATACGAGGATATGCTGGAAGAACTTATGGACCGATTCGGGGAACCCCCAAAATCCGTTCAGAACCTGCTTGCGATCGCCAACTTAAAGGCACTTGCCCACAAAGTCTATGTGCGTGAGATCAAGCAGAATGGTGCGGAAGTGAAGATTTCCATGTTTGAGCGGGCGAAACTGGACGCGTCAGGTTTCCCTGCTGTTCTGGAAAAATACAAAAACACCATGACCATGCGCATGGAGGGACAGCCTTATTTCCTGGTTTCCCTGAAAGGCCGCAGGCCCAAAGAAATCCTGGATGCCATGGATATCGTGTCCGGTATTCTTCACGAATTTGAGGGGATTTTACAGGAAAAAGAGGAAAATCCCTTGCCCTGAACGCAAAAAAAGAATATACTATAAAGCATCGGTGCCCCTATTTGCCGATGCTTTATTTCAGACCCCTTGGGGGTATAGGAAAACACAGGAGGACTTTATGAATAAATTTACAAAAACTCTGGCCTGCGCAGGACTTGTGGTGGCTCTGGGAACCACAAGCCTTGCAGGCTGCGGAAAATCTCTGGACGGAACCAAGATAGCTGCTACCTGCGGTGACGACAAGATAACCCTGGGCACAGCCAACATGATGCTTCGTATGACACAGGCGCAGATGGCCTCATACTATTCCATGTTCGGCGGTTCCACAGCCGGTATCTGGGACCAGGAAGGTGAGGGCGGCAAAACTTACGGTGAGAACACCAAAGATGACATGATGGATCAGATACATAACATGGTGCTCTTAAAACAACATGCCAAAGATTACGATGTGTCCATCACAGAGGACGAGCAGAAGAAGATCGAAGAGGCAGCCAAAAAATTCATGGAAGACAACGATGCAGAGACCATTGCCAAACTGGCTGTCAGCCAGTCTGACATTGAAACCATTCTGGAGTTCTACACCTACCAGGAAAAGATGTACGACCCCATGACTGCGGATGTTGACACCAACGTGGAAGATTCCGAAGCGGCACAGAGCAAGATCACCATCTGCCAGATTTCCACAGCCGGAACCCAGGACGAGGAAGGCAACACCGTGGACCTGACAGACGAAGAAAAACAGGCTAAAAAAGACCAGGCCCAGGCAGTTTTGGACAAATTAAACGCCCAGGAAGACCCGGCATCAGCTGACATGGATGCTCTTGCAAAAGAAGTAGACGAGAACCTGAGCGCATCCGCCAAAACCTTCGGAAGCGACGACACCACCCTGGATGACAAACTCAAAGAAGCCGTTAAATCCCTGACCGACGGCCAGGTAGCCCCTGAAGTCATCGAAGGCGCATCCGCTTACTATGTAGCCCGCATGGACGCCACCTTCGACGAAACATCCACTCAGACCAAAAAAGAGAGCATCGTCACAGAGCGCAAACAGGAGGCCTACAACAAACTCCTGGAAGATTGGGGCAAAGACACCAAAATAGAAGTAGACAAAAAAGTCTGGAAAAAAGTAACCCTCACCGATGCCGACTCCTACACCTTCAAACAAGTCGAAGCCGCCGATACCGGAGACACTAACACCGGAGATACCGACGCTGCCGACACGGGAGACACCAACACCGGAGAAACCGACACTGCCGACACCGGAAACGCCAACACCGAGGCTGCCGAGTAACTCCACCATACCTATAAATTCCCAAACCTGCTGAAGCCCAGTCAAGAACTGCCCCCAGCAGGTTTTTTCTTTTAAAACGCCCGCAGCCAAAGTCAGGTGAAAGAGGAGCCGGGGAGGGGGAAGCAGGTCATTCCAGGCAGGCGAGGTTAAGCGGAGAGGGGCGAAGATCCACCGTCAGCAGTCACTTAATGAGGAGGCCGCTGCCGACGAATTTAGTGAATGCTAGGCGGTTAGCTGAGCCACTCGGAGCCTCGAG
>ENA-UAPG01000389-UAPG01000389.1-human-gut-metagenome-genome-assembly--contig:-NODE-389-length-14213-cov-10.692329_pt1 | contig 14213 bp, 12 predicted proteins | sample MGYA00243478_ERZ654573 | MGnify/ENA primary metagenome ERZ654573 (study PRJEB26926, sample SAMN06164711) | human gut metagenome | biome: ENVO:00009003; feature: ENVO:2100002; material: ENVO:00002003... | reverse complement strand
ACTGACGAAAATATCAGGCACTCTATCACCGAAACTTACGCAATGCTGTACTAGTTAGCCTGATACAGCAGTCTTGAATATGTTCTGCCGGGCGGACATAAGAGGCGCGGCGTGTTTATTTGGCAGGAACCACCTCCAGCCAGTAGCCGTCCGGGTCTGCAATGAAGTAGATGCCCATATCATGATTTTCAAAACAGATACATCCCAATTTTTCGTGGAGTGCATGAGCTTTTTCAAAATCATCTGCCTGGAAAGCCAGATGGAACTCATTGTCACCCAGGCTGTACGGTTCTTCTCTGTCCCGGAGCCATGTCAGTTCCAGCTCAAAGTCAGTCGTCTCATTTCCCACATACACAATGATAAAGGAACCGTCATCGGCAGTGATGCGTCTTTTTTCCGTGAGACCCAGCGCTTCCTCGTAGAAAGCCAGAGAACGTGACAGGTCAGCTACATTGTAATTTTCATGTATCATTTGAAATTTCATAATAACAGTCTCCTTTTCGTAACTGTAAGGGTGCAAAACAGTTACTCTTTTTCTTTTTTTCTATTATAAAATAAGTGAGAGCAGATGGCAATAAGGCAGCAGAAGAAAAAAATCTTAAAATGCATATTATTCTTTTGCTTTTTTCCAGAAAGTATGATAGGATAAAAAAGAAGTAGAGACATTCGTAACTATTCAGTAGGTCTGCGCATTTACAAACATTCATAGATCTATTCAAGTCGAATCAGACATTTATCCATTTACCATTATTTTTGAAGAAAGGATTATTAAATGAGAGAAAAATATGAGTCCCTGTCTTTAGGGGCATTAAAAGAAATAGCAAAAGCCAGAGGTATGAGAGGAATATCCACCCTGAAAAAAAGTGAATTGGTGGAGCGTATGGTGCAGGAAGATGATAAGGAACGCCAGATGAAGGATAGCACGGCATCCCAGGAGAACGGACAGGATTCAAGAACTGGGATGAGAGCAGGCAGGGCAGAGGAACGCCAGGAAAGCCGGTCATCCCTCCGCCAGGAAGACGTTCAGGAAAACCGGGACCGTCAGGAGAACAGAACATCCGGCCGCCAGGAGGAGCACCAGGAAAACCGCACATTCAGCCGTCAGGAATCCAGGCAGGAGAGCCGCACAGAGCGTCCGCCTATGGAGCAGTCTGATCTGGACAGCGGTATCAGTGTCAGCGGGATTTTGGAGGTCCTGCCGGATGGTTATGGATTTATCCGGAGCGAGAATTATCTGCCGGGCGAGAACGATGTCTATGTGTCCCCGTCACAGATCCGCAGATTTAATCTGAAGACCGGGGATATTCTGCGGGGCAATACAAGAGTAAAGAGCCAGAACGAAAAATTTTCAGCTCTCCTGTATGTGACCTCCATTAACGGAATCAAACCCAATGAGATGCGCAGACTGAACTTTGAAGATATGACCCCTATTTTCCCCAATGAGAGACTGCACCTGGAGCGTCCGGGCGGAAGCCTGGCCATGCGTATTGTGGACCTGGTAAGTCCTATCGGCAAGGGACAGAGGGGAATGATCGTATCTCCGCCGAAAGCCGGTAAGACAACCCTCTTAAAAGATGCAGCCAAATCCATTCTGAAGAACAGCCCCAAGATGCATTTGATCATCCTGCTGATCGATGAGCGTCCTGAGGAGGTAACAGATATCAGGGAAGCCATTCAGGGGCCAAATGTGGAGATCATCTATTCCACCTTTGACGAGCTGCCGGAGCATCACAAGAGAGTCTCCGAAATGACCATCGAGCGTGCCAAACGCCTGGTTGAGCATAAAAAAGATGTTACCATATTCATAGACAGTATCACAAGACTGGCAAGGGCTTACAACCTGACAGTTCCGCCCAGCGGCCGTACCCTGTCCGGTGGTCTTGATCCGGCTGCCCTGCACATGCCCAAGCGTTTCTTTGGTGCTGCCAGAAATATGAGAGAGGGCGGAAGCCTTACCATCCTGGCAACAGCCCTGGTGGATACCGGAAGCAAGATGGATGATGTGGTCTACGAGGAGTTCAAGGGAACCGGCAACATGGAGCTGGTCCTGGACAGAAGACTTCAGGAAAAGCGTGTGTTCCCGGCTATTGACATTGCCAAATCCGGTACCAGAAGAGAGGACCTTCTGCTTACGAAAGAGGAGCAGGAGGCAGTGGATATCATGCGCAAAGCCCTGAACGGTATGAAGGCGGATGACGCACTGGAAAATATCCTGAATATGTTCGCTCACACACGCAATAACAGCGAATTTGTACAGACTGTGAAAAAACAACGATTTCTATAATAATACTTGCATTTATAAAAATCATATGCTATAATTTAAAAGCTGTTTGAATTTGTAAAACGCAAAATAAAGATAAATAACAAACGATAGAAGAGGTGAAAAAGATGAAAGAAGGAATCCATCCAAACTACCAGGAATGTACAGTAGTATGCAACTGTGGAAATACATTTAAAACAGGTTCTACAAAGAAAGAACTCCACGTAGAAGTTTGCTCTAAATGTCATCCTTTCTATACAGGACAGCAGAAAGCTGCACAGGCTCGTGGACGTATTGATAAGTTCAACAAAAAATACGGCATGGACAAATAAAAAAACGGGAGAGGCTGAGGTTTTCGGACTTCAGCCTCTTATTGTATCTCCCAGGCAGTTTCTCTGCTTTGGTTAAAACAGAGCTGCCTTTGGGATTTGGATTTTATGGAGGTATAGATGAAATCATCCAACATCGGCGGACAGGCAGTCATGGAAGGCATCATGATGCGTCATCAGGACCAGTATTCTATTGCTGTCCGAAAGCCGGATAAAGAGATTGAAGTTAAGATAGAGGACTACAAGAGTTTTATCAAGAACAAAAAAATCCTTTCTCTTCCTATTATCAGAGGTGTCTTCAATTTTATTGATTCCCTGGTGGTGGGCACGAAATGCCTGATGTATTCCGCCACTTTCTTTGAGGAGGAAGAGGAGGAGATCAAAAAGAGGGAAGCCCTGAACCGGGAGGACCGGGAAAAATACGATGCGAAGCAGAAGAAGATGGAAAATATCCTGATGACAGGAACCGTGATATTTTCCGTTATCCTTTCGGTTGGCCTGTTTATGGTGCTGCCGTATCTGATCGCCAGCCTGCTTCATAAAGTGGGGGCATCCGAGACCGGGGTGACCCTGGCGGAGGCGGTTGTGAGGATCCTGCTCTTTTTGGGATACCTGCTCTTGATCTCCAAGATGGAGGATATCCAGAGAGTGTTCATGTACCATGGAGCGGAGCACAAGTGCATCAACTGTGTGGAGCATGGAAAAGCCCTGACTGTGGAAAATGTCATGGAAAGCTCCAGACTCCACAAACGCTGCGGAACTAGTTTCTTATTTTTTGTTATTGTTGTGAGTATTATATTTTTCCTGGGATTTTTTGCTGTTGTGCCGGTACATACCATGTGGCTGCGTGTTGTGATCCGTATCCTGCTGGTGCCGGTGATCGCAGGGATTTCCTATGAGATCATCCGTCTGGCGGGAAGGAGCGAGAATCCGGTAGTATGCGCTCTTTCAAAGCCCGGTATGGCTATGCAGAAGCTGACCACAAAAGAACCCACACCGGATATGGCAGAGGTTGCCATTGCGGCGGTGGAGGCTGTTTTTGACTGGAAAGCTTATCTGCTGGAAAACTTTCCGGATGCCCGCGAAGAAATAGAACAGGCGGAAAATAGCCGGATGGCTGCTTCACACAGATGCGAAACAGGAGAGGGCTGTTATGCGGACGCATAGGGAGATACATCTGGAGGGAAGGATGACACTGGAGGAAGCAGGGATCGCCGACAGCAGGTCGGATGCATGGCTTCTGATGGAATATGTGACAGGTATGACCCGGGCTTCCTATTTTCTGAGGGAGACGGAGGAAATGCCGAAAGACCAGGCAGCAGTATATAGAGAGATGATACAGAGAAGGGCGCAGCATATTCCTCTCCAGCACATCACCCATGAGGCCTGGTTTTACGGACTGAAATTTTATGTGGACAGACATGTGCTGATCCCACGGCAGGATACGGAAGTTCTGGTTGAGGAAGTGCTCCTCGAAGCCGGGAAGATGCAGGCAGGCAGCAGATTCAGGATTCTGGATATGTGCACAGGCAGCGGCTGCATTTTGCTGGCTCTTTTGTCCGTTATGAAAGAGGCGGAAGGCACCGGTGTGGATCTGTCCGCTGAAGCGCTTGCTGTGGCAGGGAGAAACAGCAGGGAACTGGGTATTCCGGCTGTATGGAAAAGAAGCGATTTGTTTTCAGATATCAGTGGGATGTATGATATTATCGTGTCCAACCCGCCTTATATAGAGAGTCATGTTATAGACAGCCTGATGGAGGAAGTGAGGGACCATGAGCCGAGAATGGCCCTTGACGGGACAGAGGATGGATTGTATTTTTACAGAAGGATTTCCCGTGAGGCAGGGGAATATCTGAGGCCGGGAGGAGTCCTGGCTTTTGAGATCGGATATGATCAGGGCGGTCCGGTGCGCCTTATGCTGGAAAATGCCGGATATGAAGAGACCAGAGTAGTGAAAGACCTGGCAGGCCTTGACAGGGTAGTGCTGGGAAGAAAGAAACAGGAGGAACACCATGTTTGATAAGTTAGATGATATTTTGATTCGCCTGGAGGAGATTTTAAATGAGTTAAATGAACCCACAGTGGCGAATGACACGGCGCGCTTCCAGAAGCTGATGAAGGAACAGAGCGACCTGCAGCCCATTGCGGATGCATATCGGGAATATAAAAACTGCAGACAGACAGTGGAAGACAGCCTTATGATGCTGGATGAGGAATCGGACCAGGAGATGCGTGAGATGCTCAAGGAAGAGCTTTCAGACGCAAAGAAGCGCATTGAGGAGCTGGAACGGGAGCTGAAGATCCTGCTTCTGCCAAAAGACCCCAATGATGAGAAGAACGTTATTGTGGAGATCCGGGCAGGGGCCGGCGGGGATGAGGCCGCACTTTTTGCTGCGGAAATCTACCGCATGTATGTAAAATTTGCGGAATCCCAGAACTGGAAGACTGATATGATGAGCCTCAATGAGAACGGCATCGGCGGTTTCAAAGAGGTCACGTTTATGATCAACGGTAAAGGGGCCTATTCCAGGCTGAAGTATGAAAGCGGTGTACACCGGGTGCAGCGTGTGCCGGAGACAGAGAGCGGCGGACGTATCCACACCTCTACCATCACTGTGGCAATCATGCCGGAAGCGGAGGAGATTGATTTCCACCTGGATATGAATGACTGCAAGTTCGATGTATTCCGTGCTTCCGGAAACGGCGGGCAGTGTGTCAACACCACAGACTCCGCCGTGCGTCTGACCCATATTCCCACAGGGATTGTTATTTCCTGCCAGGATGAAAAGTCACAGCTCAAGAACAAGGACAAGGCGCTGAAAGTGCTGCGTTCCAGACTGTACGAGATGGAACTGGAGAAGCGCCACGACGAGGAAGCAGAGGCAAGAAGAAGCCAGGTAGGTACCGGGGACCGGTCTGAGAAGATCAGAACCTACAACTTCCCCCAGGGACGCGTGACGGACCACAGGATCAAGCTGACCCTGCATCGACTGGACGGTGTGTTGAACGGTGATTTGGAAGAGATCATTGACAGCCTTACCGCTGCGGATCAGGCAGCTAAGCTTACGAAAATGAATGATAAATAGTAACGATACAATAGGTCTGCGCATTCGCTGCGCTGACCGTAAGAAAGTGTACCACAGTCAAGCAGAAATCCCATCGCCAAAGGCGATTTTGCATGGATTTTTGCCTGTAACTGGGAGGGTATGCGCTGGCTGCCTCGGGATTTTCATGCTTCCGGCATGAAAACGCCTCCCGGTACAGTGGCCTGTGTACAGTAACGTTGTGTTACCCCCTTATTAGCTGTAAGAAGTTAATAAGGGGGTTTTTTGTTACCTCCTGTTTTCTACTATTCTTTTTTATTTTTGTATCTGTTATAATCAGTTTATATGGAATAGCGCAGAAGGGCGGGGATGAAAAACACAATGAAAACGAAAATAAAAAACTGGTTTTATAAGCTGAAGTTATACCCCTCTTTGATGTTAACCTTTAACGGCATTTTTGTTTTGGCAGTTCTGGTGATCTTGGCCACATCGGCTGTAATAACAGGGAAAATAACAGTCAAAAATTATTCGACTTATGCGTCACAGTTCATTCAGGATCTGTCAAGAAATGTGGAATACATTACAAATGACGTGGAAAACAAATCGCGTTTTATCCTTTCGGAATCCAGTATCCAGGAAATGCTCACCGCAGAACATCGGAACCCCGCCTACAATGATATCCTGCAGCGGGCAAAGGGGGAGATCACCAGACTGATCATGGAGCAGGATTACATAGAATCACTTTCTGTTTTTGATCTAAAAGGAAATGGTTTTACAGTGGGGGACAGCCCTTCGTATATCAGCAGCCTGTCCGTATGGAAAAAACAGAGTTGGTATCCTGAGATGATCCGAAAGAAGGGAAACTACATCTGGGTAAGCTCCGATTTTACCGGCATCAGGGAACAGGAAAACAAAATTTTGTTTGCCAGGGTAATCAATAAAAGAGACACCATGGACGGGATTGGGATACTTATGGTCGTGCTTGACAACGCATATCTGTCCAAAATGATAAACAGTTTAAGTAATCCTGCCATCGGTGAATTTTATATATACGGCGGGGAAAAGCTTTTGTTTGGACCTGAGGAGGAGAACCGGGAGATACAGGAATTTATAAGCGGAATAAAATTGACCGGAAAAGAGGAGATAGACAGCAGAAGGAGTGGCAGATATTTCGTTACAGGGTGTTATGACCCGCACATGGACTGGAATTATCTGTGTGTAGGCATGGTGCGTGGGGTACTCAGCAGCCAGTGGATAAATTTTTTGATCGTGGCAATGGTCACATGCATTGTGATCATCATTGCCTCTTACATATACAGCCGCTTTTCACGGGGCGTTACCCGGGAGCTTCAGAGCCTGAATGAGATCATGGGGCGTGCCGAAGACCGGAACTTTAAGGAAGAGATCAAGATCAGGAGGATTGAGGAGTTTATACAGCTTGGGGGAGCTTACAATAAGCTGATAAACCGCATACATATTCTTGTCAATGAGGTCATGAGAGAAAAGCTGAACGCAAAGCAGGCCCAGCTTGAGAACCTCCAGGCCCAGATTAACCCTCATTTTCTTTATAATACGCTAGACTGCATCAGTTGGAAAGCCATGGCAAATGACCAGACGGAAATAGCGGAAATGATACAATGCCTTTCCAAAATGTTCCGGTTCAGCCTGGGCAGGGGTGAAAAAGAGATTGAGCTGTCCAAAGAGGTGGAAAATACCAGAAATTATCTGCTGCTGCAGAAAAAAAGGTTTGAAGATAAGCTGGTATATCTCATTGATATCCCTGATTCTGTGTTGAAATACCGTGTGATCAAGTTCTTCCTGCAGCCATTGGTGGAGAACAGCATCCTGCATGGGATACAGTCTAAACCTGAAAAAGGATACATCGGTATCTCAGCAGGGGAAGAAGACGGGCAGCTTGTGGTCCGGGTCTGGGATAACGGAACAGGGATTGATGAGCAGCAGGTAGCTGTGCTGCTTCGGGGAGATACTTATGACAACAGCGGAAAGAGACACAGACATGGGATTTACAACGTAAATGAAAGGCTGAAAATGCGTTACGGTGAGGAGAGCGCATTGCGGTTTGAGAACCGGAAAAATGGTGGGACTAAGGTTACCATACGGATTTCCATAGATAAACTTCAGGGAAGGAGTGGAGGAAGTAATGTATCAGGTATTACTGGTGGATGATGAACCTGTTATTCTGAGAAATATAAGTAAAGTCATAGATTGGGAAAAATTCGGGTTCAGCGTCTGCGCTACAGCAGAATGCGGGGAAGAGGCGTGCAGGCTGCTGAAAGAGCACAAACCAAGTCTTGTGATAACAGATGTGATGATGCCGCAGATGAACGGTATTGAGCTGGCGGAGTTGATCGGGGAGAACTATCCAAAAACAGAGGTTATCATAATCAGCGGATATGATGAGTTTGATTTTGCCCGTTCCGCCATGCGGGCAGGGGTTATGGAATACATTATGAAACCCACGAAAAAAGAAGAGTTGGAACTGGCCCTGCAGAAGGTCCGCGAAAGGATACAAAGGAAGGAGGACCTGGAGCGCAATATCAGAGAACTGCAGGAGGAGGCTGAAAAAAATATCCCCATACTGAAAAATCAGTTTTTCAGCGAACTGGCGGATAAGATCATTCCTGAGGCACAAAACCTGCCGCAGAGCCTTAGGTATTACGGCTCCCCGTTGAAAGGGAATCCGTTCAGGCTCTGGTGTTTTGATCTGGACAGGGAAGAAATCTGCGACAGCATTCCGGAAATGCGGGAACTGCTGTGGGTACAGCTTCGGATGATCATCAGAGATCATATCAGGGGGCGGTTTGTCAGTGATTCTTTTGTAAAGGGAAAGCATTTATTTTATGTGGTTGAGGATTTAGACACGCTGCAGGATGGAGCGGCCATGGAGGAAGTTCTGGAAAGCATCCTGAGTGAATTTAAAAATCTTACCAGGACCAGTCTTTCTGTGGGAGTAAGCGGCGTTTATGAAGAGTACCACAGATTATCTATGGCACGCAAGGATTGTGAGGCAGCACTGGAGGAACGCTGCAATTTGGGAGAGGGAAGCTGTATTTTCTACGATGAAGTCAGAATATTTTCGGATGAAAGTGTGGAATATAACCATGAGCTTATGAACCAAATCTGCATGAAGCTCCGCGCACTGAATAAGAAAAGCGCTGTGGATCTGATTGAAAAGATGTATACTGGGATGAGGGAAAATAAAGCCATATACCAGCAGTTTTACAGCCAGACTGTCCTTATCTTAACAGAACTGTTCAATCTCTCCCCGGATGAGGAGAGGAAGAAAAAAATCTGGGATGCGATTGCCGGGCTGAATGACTATAAGACAGGAGATATGCTGAAGGCTCTTGTTCTCGGAATCACGGAAGAGATCGTGGATGAAGCGGCAGCTGATTCGGCAGGAAAAAACAGAGAGATCATGGGACAGATTGTCCGGTATGTGGAGGAGCATCTGGGAGAAGAGATCTCCCTTGCAGATGTGGCGGATGCAGTCCATCTGAGCAAAAACTATCTGTGCAGCATATTCAAAAGAGAGAAGGGTGAGACATTTTTTTCTTATCTTACAAAAGTCAGGATGGAACGGGCAAAGCAGCTTCTGCGGAAAACAGAACATAAAGTTTATGTGATCGCTGAGATGGTAGGTTATACGGATTATCCTTATTTTTCGCAGGTGTTTAAAAAGCATACGGGGATTACCGCCGGAGAATACAGGGAAATTTATGCCGGTGAATAAAAGAAAAAGGATATAGGCTGGGCTGTGGTTTTACAGGAAATGTAAGGCTGCAGCCCAATTTCTGTTTTATTGCTGAAGTGAGGAATATATTTAATGCAGTCGGAATATATTCTATATTTTTCACCAAAGTGCAATGATAGAATGGAAACATAAACAAAAGGTAACTGTTCAATACCCTCACAGCTACAGGCAAAAATCCATACAGAATCGCCTTTGGGGATGGGATTTTTGCTTGGCTGCGGAATGCTTTCTTACGGTCAGCGCAGTGAATGCGCAGACCTACTGAATAGTTACAACAAAAGGACAAAACATGGAGGTAAGAAAATGGGAAAGGCGAAAAAAGTAATCGTATTGCTGGGGATCACGGGTATGATCGGTACGCTTGCAGGGTGCGGCGGCAATGGGGCAAAGGACAGCAAGTCTGAGGCAAATACCGGAAATCAGGATGGGGAAGGCAAGACGGAAATATCAATTCTGGTGCATTTTGACCCGGAAACAGACAATCCGGCAAAGGTGGACAGTTTTCAGGAGGCGGCAGATAAACTCGGTTATAAGATCAACTTAGAGCGTGTGGATGATGCCACATATAAGACGAAGATCCGGGTGATGCTTCAGGCAAACGAGCTGCCCGACTTGTTTTATACCTGGGGAGGTTCTTACAGCGAACCGTTTTTATCCGCCAATGCGCTTTATCCCTTGGAGGATGCCATTCAGGAGTCCGGCTATACACTTTATGACACCTATGCACAGGCGGATGAAAACGGCCACAACTATGTGGTACCCACAGGGGCCCTGGAATCCTACTGTCTCTTTTACAACAAAGCGGTTTTTGAGGAGATGGGAAAAGAGGTGCCTGCGGACTGGGAAGCCCTGCTGGATGTAGTGGATGCATGCAATGCCAAGGGCATTGGAGCCATGGGGCTTGGAGATAAAGACCGGTGGGAGGGAGACCTCTTTTATAACATGATGGTGGTACGGGAAGATGCGGACGCATTTACTGACGCTATGAAAGATGGAGGGACTTTCACCAGTGAACCGTTTGCAGCGGCGGCCGAAAAGGTGCAGACACTGATAGAAAAAAATGCATTCCAGAGCGGTTATATGCAGGCAACCCCCTCTGAATGTGTTGAGCTTTTGAAGGCCGGAAAGATAGCCATGTATCCCACCGGCTCCTGGCAGGTATCCGCATTACAGTCTGATGAGAACTTAGGATGCGCCGTCTTCCCTAAAACAGGGAAGGAAGATCCATATCTCTCCTGCTGCGGAAATGCCGCAGATGCGGGAATCGCTGTCAGCGCCAACTCTGAGAATAAGGAAGCAGCAGCGAAACTGGCAGTGGAATACTCCAAGATCCTCAATGATCATCTGGCGGAAAGTGGGGAACAGACCTATTTTGAAACAGAGATCGAAGAGTCCGGACAGACAGAAATGATGAAAACGTATATTGAAAACTTTAAGAAAATGGAGAAAACCCAGCTCTGGTGGTTCACATATCTGGATACTGCGATCGGAGAGCCTATGAGGGACTTATCTCAGCAGCAGTTTGCAGGCGAGGTGGATGCGGATGATTTTCTCCAGCAGCTGGAAAGTATTATAAAAGGCGGATGATAGAACAGAAGTGCAGGACTGTCCTCAGTGGAGGACAGTTCCGTTTGAAGGAGGAAGAAGTATGAAAAAAATGTTGTCCAACAAACCGGTCATCGCACTGTTTGTGATTCCGGGGCTTCTTATATTCGCTTTTATCTTTGTGTATCCCATTTTGTATACAATAAATCTTAGTTTTACATCATGGAAGGGAATCGGACCAAAAGAATATGTGGGATTTCTCAACTATACAAAACTATTTTCCGATGATGTGGTTTTTAGAAAAGCACTTGTCAATACACTGGTCATTCTGGTGGTTGCGGTGATCGGACAGCTGGTGCCCGCGCTTTTTTTTGCCATGCTGCTGTCCAATATGAAAAAGAGAACACGTTTCTTCAGAATCGCTTTTTTTATACCCGTACTTTTATCCACCACAGCGATCGCCCTTATGTGGCAGAAAATATACGATGTAAACTATGGGCTTCTGAATGAATTTTTAAGACTTGTGGGTTTATCAAATTTTCAGCACGAATGGTTATCCGAGAAAGGCACTTGTCTGATCGCAGCCATCGTTCCGGTGATATGGCAGTGGATCGGCTATCATATGATCATTCTCTACGCGGGGTTAAAGGCCATTCCGGAACAGTATGAGGAGGCGGCAAAGCTGGACGGGGCCAATGGCCTTCAGATAACGTTCCGTGTTATCATCCCAATGCTTCGGGATATACTCAAAGTCTGTCTGGTGCTTGCTGTGGTGGGCAGCATAAAGATTTTTGATAATATCTATGTTATGACTGCAGGCGGGCCTTACAATCTGACCACAACCATAGCCATCCATATGTATAAGGAATCCTTTCTGAAATTTAATTACGGATATGGCAGCGCTATTGCCGTCATGCTCTGTGTGGTATGTATCGGAGTCTATCTGCTGATCAACAAGGCTATGTCACGGGAACCCATGGAATATTGACAGGAGGAAACGGCAATGAAGATAAAAAATAGAGTCAAAATCGTGATCTTGATCATTTTTTCCGTGATCCAGATATTTCCGCTGCTATGGCTGGTTAATTTTTCTCTGAAGGACAACAGTGAGATTTATACGGCCAGCTCCTTAAAACTGCCGGAAACACCTGTGTTTGGCAATTATGCGGAGGCATGGCTGAAAGGAAACGTGGCCGAATATTTTCTGAACAGTGTGTTGGTTACTTTTATAAGTGTTGCCATCACCGTTGTACTGAGCTGTATGATGGGATATGCGATCACAAGGATGAAATGGAGGGGGAGCAATGCCGCATTGGGATTTCTGATGCTGGGCATGATGGTTCCCATACACGCCACCTTGATCCCTTTGTTTCTACTCATGCAGAAGGCGGGGCTGCTGAACACACATTGGTGTATCATCATCCCGTACATAGCGGCAGGTCTGCCTCTTGCCGTATTTATCATCAGTAATTTTCTCAGGAGCATCCCCCATGAACTGGAGGAAGCTGCGTTTATAGACGGATGCGGTGTGATAAGATCGTTTGTACATATTATAATCCCGGTACTGAAACCGGCGGTGGCTACGGTTGCTATCTTCACTTTTATGAGCAACTGGAATGAGTTTATTATGGCATCCACGTATCTGCAGACATCGGAATTGTATACACTGCCCATTGGACTGACTGCTTTTCGGGGGGCCTATTCCACCGCTCTGGGGCCTATGGCGGCAGCTATTGTCATAACATGTATACCACTGATCTTATTTTACTGTGTTTGCAGTGAGCAGGTGGAAAAAAGTTTCGCGGCGGGAGCTGTGTTGAAGTAAATAACGGAGCAAAGGAGAGAAAAGTATATGCAGACGTCAAAAGAATGTGTTTTGAATGCCATAGAGGGAAAAGGACCGGACAGGATACCTCTCTGTCTGGATTTTGATTCAGATGCCCTGAACCGGGCAATTACGGAGAATATAGTAAAAGATTACAATGCGGATATTTTAATCATTCCGAGTTATGACCCTGAATTTGTGCCTGTTGCTGAGGGATACACCCAGTGGGGATATAAAATGGAGACGTTTGGGGAAACAATGGGGGAGGTGAAGGATCCGCCGCTTAAGAACTGGGAGAACTTTGAAAACTGGAAAAGCCATCTGCCGGATTTCACAGCGCCCGGCAGATATGCAGAGGCAAAAAGGTGCAGGCAGCTTTACCCGGATAAATATCTGGTGGGAGGGCTTGGCATGATGATGGAAGAGATCATCAACCTGCGGGGGTACGCCAACTGCATGGTGGATTATTACGATGAGGAGGAGAATTTGAACCGTTTGATCGACTGCCTCTACGAAGTGGGAAAACAGATGGTGGACGGCTATGCCGAGGCCGGCATGGATGCGGTTATGGCCTGGGAGGACTGGGGGCTGCAGCGGGGGCCTATGATGTCATACCAAATGTGGGAGACATATTATTATGACAGGATGAAAAGTTTTGTGGATTACATCCATAAAAAAGGTATGAAATATTTTCTTCACTCCTGCGGGCACATTACCTATCTTCTGGATGTCTTTACAGAATTTGGGGTGGATGTGATCCAGATGGACCAGCAGATGAATATGGGGCTGGAACTGCTGGGCAAATGGACCGGAAAAATATGTTTTTTATGTCCTGTGGATATCCAGCACAGTGTGCAGATGACGAGAGAGGAGATGGGCATCTATATCAAAGACATGATACATGCCCTGAGTACAGAAAAAGGGGGATTTATGTACAAAGCATACCCCCAGCCGGCTGCCATTCATATGCCGGAAGAACAACTGAGGCAGGAAATTGAACTTATGAAAAACGGTTGAGCTCCTGTGGAATATACGCGGAACTGCCAGGCAAAAGTATGGTATCATACTTCTGCCTGGCATATTTTATTAGATAAAAAATCTTCCGGCTTTCATATATCCCGCATGAAAACGCCTCCCGGTACAGTGGCCAGTGAACAGTAACGCCTTGTGGGACAGTGGCTGTACGCAGGGGAATTCCAGGTTGTATCTAACCGCATATCCATGATACAATAAAAAATATGACCAGAGAAGATTCCTGAAAATACAAGGCTTTTTTCTGTTACCATATGGAAAAGGACATTGCATTTCCCGGCAAATTGTAATATATTATGGAAGTAAGTAGTTATGGTTACTGTTCAAAGGTCCGGCCGGTCCGGTGCAGTATGCAGGCCGCGGAAATGGATTTTCAGACATGCTCCGGCTGTCAGGAAATAGA
>ENA-UAPG01000387-UAPG01000387.1-human-gut-metagenome-genome-assembly--contig:-NODE-387-length-14227-cov-11.355772_pt1 | contig 14227 bp, 13 predicted proteins | sample MGYA00243478_ERZ654573 | MGnify/ENA primary metagenome ERZ654573 (study PRJEB26926, sample SAMN06164711) | human gut metagenome | biome: ENVO:00009003; feature: ENVO:2100002; material: ENVO:00002003... | reverse complement strand
CATATTATGGATGATGCAGAACGTGATCTACGGCATTACGGGAACGATCCTGCCTTATTACTGTAAATATATATTTGGGAATGATACCTGGATGTACAGCACCCTTTATCTGACAGAGACACTTCTGATCGTGGCCGCTACCTTCTGCTGTCCTGTACTGTTAAAACGTTTTGGAAAAAGGAACATGTCGCTGGCAGGAGCCTGTCTTGCACTGGCAGGCCAGATCATCTTTTTCCTGAATCCCACCAGTTTTGCCTGGATGGCCCTCAGCTGTGTGATCAGAGCCATAGGGCTTGCACCGCTGAATTCCATTGTCTTCGGCCTTTTAGGGGATGTGGTGGAATTTGGACAGTGGAAAACACATCTCAGGCAGGAAAGCCTTATATTTGCAGGCGGTTCCGTAGGGACAAAAATTGGTTCGGGGTTGGCTTCGGCCGGAATGACCGGTCTGTTGTCACTGGCCGGTTATATCAGTTCCACCACAGGTACAGCGGTCCAGCCGCAAAGTGCCATTGATATGATCATGAATATTTATAAATTAGGCCCGGTGATCGTATGGGTGGTTGTGATCATTACCTTATCCTTGTATAAGCTGGATAAAAAGTATCCTGCGATCATGGAGGAGCTGGCGGAACGTGAATTAAAAGGGGAATTATAGGAAGGGGTTCACGGTTTGATCCGGTTACGGATGAAAATATCACAATGGGTTTTGCCGGATAGAAATATTATCTGCGGCAAAACCCATATATTTTTGAAATATGGAATCTAAGCGGTTCGATTTCTTTCCGGCTGATCTTTCTCTATCAGGGCTTTAAAATGACTTTAATACAATTATCTTCTTTTTTATCAAAAATGCTATAAGCATGGCTTCCTTCTTCCAGGGAGAGCTTATGGGTTATGATATCTGTTGCGTCGATCTCCCCTTTTTGGATTTTTTCCAACATCAGATCCACATATCGAGTAGCAGGACACTGGCCCATTTTTAAGGTTATATTTTTGGAAAAGAAGTTTCCCAGAGGGAAATTATTATATTTATTGCCATATACGCCGATCAAGGCTGCAGTGCCGGTTTTTCTGATGCATTGGGAGGCAGTTTCAATGGCTGATTTCGACCCGCCCTGTAATTTGAGCGCTGTTTCTATTTTTTCCACGACAGAGGATTTTCCATCCAGCCCGACACAATCAATAACCGAATGGGCGCCGCCGTGGGTGATTTCCTTTATATACTCCCCTACCTGCTCATATTCTTCAAAATTCAGGGCCTCCACACCATAACCTCTGGCATGCTCCAGCCGGTAACCCACACGGTCCACGGCAATAATCCTGCCCGCTCCTTTCTGAATACACCACTTGATGGTCATCAGTCCGATAGGTCCGCAGCCTAATACCACCACAGTATCACCGGCCTTTACGTTTGCAATCTCAGTGGCCCAATAGGAGGTTGGCAGAACGTCTGTTACAAATAAAACCTGCTCATCCGTCAGTTCTTCCGGAACTTTTTTCGGCCCCACATTTGCATAGGGGACCCGGATGAATTGGGCCTGGCCTCCGGCATAATTTCCATGATATTTACTGTAGCCGAATAATCCCCCTGATTCCCCATACGCATTGGAATTGTCGCACTGGCTGTATTCCCCTTTGTTACAGAATTCGCAATGTCCGCATGCCACGGGAAAGGGGATCACAACCCGGTCACCCTTCTTTAAATTTTTAACTTCCTTTCCGGTCTCTTCCACAACTCCCATAGTTTCATGGCCTAAAACATATCCGTCATACATTCCCTTTACTAAACCGTGAACAAGATGCAGATCCGAACCGCAGATAGCAGTGGAGGTGACTTTCACTATAATATCATCATCTTTTTCTATGCCCGGGTCTTTTACGGTCCGGCATTCCACTTTCTGCATTCCATCGTATACGATCGCTTTCATTGTAATACCTCCTGGTTGTTGTTTGGAAATATTATTTGTAGACAGGAGGATACTATACGGCAGGATGCATGGAAATCTTTCAATAAAAGCGTATTCTGGGAATGTATCTGCAAGCTGTTTCCATTATGGTTTCACAGGTTGCTATCAGAGTAAATAATTGTTTTCCCGATTTGCAACAAAAAAATCAATCAGTTTGTATGTTGCATATCCCCCAACAACCAATGGTTCCCTGTCGCAAAGTTCTTTTGCTTCCTCACGGCTTTCTGCCTTCAAGATATACATACCCGGGACCCCAGGATATCCTTTAAACACACCGCAGATTTCCAGTTTACCTTCATCATCTAATTTTCTAATGTTCGCCACATGTTCTTCAACCACTTTTTTTGTGAGCCGATTATAGGTTTTACTCTTCTCGATCATCATCATGTACATTGATTTTCCCATATTCCATTTTCCTCCGAACGCTCTGATTTTACTGTTATAAAATTGACATTTACACAAATTCTACGATCACGACTTCGTTTCCGTCGATATCGTTTAAGCGAACCTCATAGGTTCCCCAGTCATATCGAATGGATTCAGATAGAGGAACCCCCTTTTCCTTTAAATGATCCATGGTTAAATCGAGATCTTTGGTTTGAAAGACAAAGGATTGATGTCCGGTCGGCTGTACGTTACATTTTATGCAATCCCATATACAAAGAGTGGGGGCATTTTCTATAAAGCCTAGATAAACCCCATTTGAATTGTCATCATCAGTTTTAATAAAGGGGATTTTTAATATTTCCCTATAAAACTCAATAAGTTCTTTCGCATGCTCAGAAAAAATATTTGTGCAGTAGTATCCTGTTATCATCTTTTTACCTCGTCAAAATGTGGATGAAAATAGTTCGACAATTTATAGCTTATCAAGTTCTTATGCCATTGTCCCATGATAGATGCTGCCCTTTTCGTGCACCGTTCAATTACTCCGTAAAAATAGAAAGTTATCCATTCACACGGAAGTGTAAATACGCCAGAATGGTTACCGGCATCCCCCCTAGGCAGAATTTGATGGAAATCCCTGTTCCTGCACAGTTTTTGCGGCCAGCAAAGGAAAAGGGGGGAGTCAAATCCCCTTCGGCATATAATCATCCATAATTTTTAAAATGTCTTTTTGATATACATTATCGTTAAGGGTATCTCCGTTTGGAGAAATGTTGATCGTACGCACATCTATGGGATTTTCCTCATAGGGATTATCTGGCTGTTGATCTGAAATAAAATATTCTCTTAGATATTTCAGTGCATTTCCGCTTGGGAAGATCACGTTGCCGTCAGATGATGTGATGCCCATCTGTTCAAATTCTCTTAGTATTTCCCAGGTCTTTTGGTTATAGGGATTTTCAGACTGGCTGCTTACGAGCCAGGCCGGGTGTGTCCTAAGAGGGACGCCGTTTACTTTTATGGCTTTGGCAAAAGTCTTCACCATTTCAAGCGGTATGCTTTCCTGATGAAAAGCGTCTACTGACAGCAGGATGTCGTTCACTCCGCTGGCGGCAAGCTTTGCGGCCACGGATTGGATCTTGTGGGTATCCTTACGGAAGTAACCGTTTGTGATAAGCTGCCTTTTGGGAATATCCATTTCTTTGGCTGCAGTATGGATCTTGCATACAGTATCCGGATACAGCAGCGGTTCTCCGCCGAATGTCATCAAAGACTGGATCCGGAATCTGCTGCACACTTTACGGACGATCTCAGCCGCAATATCCCCGTTGACGGATTCGCTGCAGTTCACATGCTCCCCTTGGGAACAATGCCTGCATCGTCCTGTGCAGGCAAGCGTAACAAGGAATTCAATTCGGTCTAAATTTTTTATGTACGGATTCATAAACATCTCCCTAAGTGTAGATATGCCGGCGTGTACCCAGACCGCCAAAGGCAAATATACACAACTCTATTTTTTCCATTGTAATATCAGCATGTGGAAATGTCAAATGGCCCGTCTCGTACTAATGTGAATATGGTGTATTTATTTCAAAGCATGATCCTTTTCAGCCAGGTATTATTTTATAAGATATTTGCCGAGGAATATGGAATGAAACCATCAAATTCCGGCGGCAGTACCGCAGCAAAGATACTCCTATACGTTTATTCTGTTAAAAGGAAACAATGTGTAGTATAATGAAGTATAAAAAATAGGATACGGTGAGTGATCTATGTTTAATATTTTACCGGGGAATTTTTTCGCTCCCCTGGCATCTCCCAATAAAATTGTATACTGGGAATGTATCTGTAAGCTGTTTTCCACTATGGATCATCAGCTTTCTTTTGGCGTGGAAAGAGAAATTCTGGTGGACGAGCTGCAGTATTATTTTGACCAGTCAGCTTCGGCTGAGGTGGTAGAGGAGGACTTTGCCCAGTCCGACAGCAGAGGAAAGGCAAACGGCATTTTGAGAAGGCTGGAAAACTATGGATGGATCGAGATAGAGACAGATAAGAGTTATGTGCAGCGAGTCAATTTCAAGGAGTATTCTGTGCGCCTTATCAAGACACTCCTGGAAATTGAAGAGGGAAAGCAGACAGAGTACCAGGGATATATTTATACCATATATACACTTGTCAGAAGCAGTACGGATAATCCGGGGATCGTACTGATGCAGATCATGGAAAATACAGACCTCCTGATCACAGGACTGAAAAATTTGAATTCCAATATCAAGCATTATATTGACGAGTTGACAAAACACAAGACAGTGTCTGAAATTATGGATGCTCTTTTTAACGATTACATAACCAATATTGTGGACAAGGCCTATCACCGGCTGATGACATCCGACAATGTATCCAAGTTTCGGCCGGAGATCATTGAGCGGCTGGAGGCAAAGAGCAGAAGCAGGTCGTACATGGAAAAGACATCCGCTGAGATCGCAGGGCTTCAGGAAATATCACAGGAGGAAGCAAGGGAGGCAGTTTACCGCTTCCTGCATGAGATTATAGAGGCTTTCCGAAATATGGATGAAATTCTCACGGAGATCAATCAGAAGAATACCCAGTATCAGAGGGCAGCCATCAACAGGGCGAAGTTTCTCTTGTCAGGAAATGAGGACGTAAGAGGGCAGTTAAAAGAAATCCTGATCGGTATAAATGAGATCATGAATCAGGAGCAGATGGAACTTGGCGGCATCTATCAGGTGGGATTTCTGGAAAACCTGATCCGCATCTATAGCTGTAGTTTTCTGGATGAAAATTCTTTTTATTCACCCATAGAAGGGCGAAAGGAGTTTATCCCCCAGCAGTTGGAAATCCCTGAGCCGGATATGGGACAGCGCCAGGAAAAAATGAAGAAAATGATGGAAAAGATGCAGAGGATCCTGAGTCCTGAAAAGATCGGGAACTATATAGACACGCAGATGGGCGACAAAAAGGTACTCCCGGCGTCCGAGCTGCCCATGGAAAGTGTGGAAGATTTTGTGAAAGTTATCTATGTCCGGCTCTATGGCCAGCGAAAGAATATGAATTACCGGATAACAGTGGAAAATGAGACGGAAGTGAATGGATTCCGATTCAAAGATTTCAAAATATGGAGGAAATAACGTGGATTTACTGGAAGGGATGCTGCAGAGAGATAAAGAAGAGTTTAAGCGCATCGGTAACCGCCTGCTTAGCTGTTGCTTTTTATGCAAAGGAAATATAACAAACAAATCGGATTATTATTTTGTGCTCAGGCACAGGGAAAAATATCAGGAATTCCTGGGTGTTCTGGGATACAGACTGGAGATCAATGAGGAGTATGGAGTGGTGCAGCTGGTGAACCCGCAGAATTATAACCGCCAGAACCTCAAACTGTTTGAATCGGTGATCCTGCTGATCCTCCGTATTCTCTATGATGAAAAAAAGAGAGAATTGTCGGTAAGTGATGAAGTCATTGTTAATCTCGGAGATGTACAGGACAAATTCCTGAGCCTTGGGATCCGGGAGAAGATGATAGATAAGATGACCATGCGCAATACCCTGAATCTGTTCAGAAGATTCCAGCTGATCGAACTGCTGGACAAGGATTTGGGAAATGAGGAATCCCGGCTGCTGCTATACGATTCCATTTTGATGGCGGTTAGGGTGGAGGATATTAAACAGACATACGAGAAATTGGAAATTTACAGGAAAGGGAAACAGGCCGATGAAGAAACTGACGAGAATGAAGCTGATAAACTGGCACCGGTTTAGTAACTGTACCATTGATTTCGGCGGATCCACCTTGATCTCAGGGGAAAACGGAGCCGGAAAGTCCACTTTGCTGGATGCCATTCAATTTGTTGTGACCTGTTCGGCCAATGCATTTAATAAGGCTGCTCATGAAAATGGTAAGCGGAAGCTGACCGGTTACATCCGCTGCAAGACAGGAAAAGAAAACCAGCCCTATGAGCGGACGGGACAGATCAGCGCCCATATTGCCCTGGAGTTCTACGAGGAGAGTAAAAAGAAATACTTTGTGGTAGGTGCAGTCATTGATTCATCGTCGGAGGGCCAGGAGACCACAGCCCGCTACCTGATAGATGACGTCCGTCTGACCGAGGATATGTTTTTTCGAGGTAAGACACCCCGTTCCATTACGGAATTCCGTGCTGCGAATAAAAAGATTAAAATCTGGTGCAAGACACAGACAGAAGCCAAACGGATGATCAAGGCCAGGTTTGGAAGGATCGAGGATAAATTTTTCAGCCTGATACCGAAAGCTCTGGCATTTAAGCCCATCAATGATATTAAAGATTTTGTATATTCCTATGTGCTGGATGAAAAAGAAGTGAATATTGACATTCTGCGGGAGAATGTCCGCAGTTACCAGGATTTAGGCCGGACGCTGGAGTCAGTAAAGAAAAGAATGGCAAGGCTGGAGCAGATAGAGAAGTTTCATGAGGAAGCTCTGGACTGTCTTCACAAAGATAATATGTACGAATACTTCCTGTCACAGGCAGAGCTGGACATCACAGGGGAGCGGCTTAAATCCCTTCAGAGGGAGGAAAAAGCCGAGGAATACAGGCTGGAAGAGACAAAACGGGAATTAAAGTCCGCGACAGAAGAAAAGGAACAGAAACAGGAGATAGAGACAGCTCTCCGTGTAGAACTGAAACAGAAAGCGGAATTCCGTGCTCTGGAAGAACAAAAAAAAGAACTGGATAAATTAAAAGACCGGGAGCAGGAGTATCTGGGAGAAAGACGAGTGCTGCAGGGCAGCGTTAAGAAAGCCCTTGATAAGGCATATAAACTGCTGCAGGTCAGTGATGTGGACAGATGCGTGGAGGAATACGCAAAGCTTTTTGAGCGCCTTGAGAACATTCAGGATGTTGTCTATGCAAAGGAAGTAGCAGAAAAAGTTATCCGCTATAAAGGGGAAATGTACTAGAAGATCCAGCATAAAAAAGCGGAGATAGAAATTCAGCTAAATGAAAAGAAGATACAGAGAAAAGAACTGGAGCAAAAGATTGCGGACCTGGAACGCAGAAAACTTTCTTATCCGGAGGCAGTGAACCGCCTGATGGAGGCGATCCGGACGGAATTTGCCAGGATCGGAAGGAAGCCGGAACCATATGTACTGTGCGAGACATTGGAGATCGCTGACGAGAGCTGGAGAAATGCAGTGGAAGGCTATTTGAATACCCAGAGATTCTATGTATTGGTGGAGCCTGAAAACTTTGATATCGCTCTCGGTATCTATGACCGCCTGAAAAGAGACGGAAAAGCCTTCGGCGTGGGTTTGATCAATACACAGAATCTGGAAGCCTATGATAACGCACCGGCAGGAACACTTGCTGCAGCCGTCACATCCGGCAATAAATACGCCAGGCGTTTTATCAATATGGTACTCGGAAAAGTACAGATGTGTGAGCGGTATGAAGAATTGAAGAAATACCCCACATCCATCACAAAAGGGGGCATGAAATATCAAAACAGAGTGGCAAGCGCCATCAAACCGGAGATTTTTAAAGTGCCATTCATCGGGAAGAATGCGTTCAGAGTACAGTTGAAACTGGCAAAAATGCAGTGGGAAGAACTCTGTGGGGATATTGATGCTAAGAAGAAAAAACTGCAGGCTATCGAATCTGTTCAGGAGCCATTGTCTACAGACGATGATGTGGATATCAAATACCGTGTGGATGTATTGTCAAAATTGTCTCTTGTGCAGATGTCCATAAAGAAATGCAGGGAGAACATAAAAACGCTGGAGAAGAACGCAACCTTGATCCAAAAGCAGATCCAGTTAGATGCATTGGAAAAGGCGAGAAAAGAACTGGAATCCCAGATTGGAAAATATAATCAGAAGATTGGAAGGATCGGCGAGAGCATCATCTCCAAAAGAGAGCAGGCAGAAAATCTGACTCTCAGCCAGGCCGGCCAAAGTGCTGCGGTTGCACGGCTTGCAGCCGGAGCTGGGGATACTTTCGTCATATGGAAGAAGGAATACGAGAAGCAGACATCCCAGAAATCTTACGACCAGTTCCGGGAGAATTATGACAGACGGCGGAAGGCCAATAATACCAACAGGGAAAAGGCCGAGAACCAGATGACAGAGGAGATGCTTGCGTATAAAACGGAGCATGACTTTGGAGCCGCACCCACCATGGCCGGATTTCCTGAATTTGCAGCAACCTATGACCGTCTGAAAACATCTGAACTTCTGGCATATGAGGAAAAGGTGGAGTCTGCCAGGAAGGCTGCCGAGGAGGAATTTCGGGAGCAGTTTCTTGCAAAGCTGCAGGAAAATATGAAACAGGCCCAGGGAGAGTTTAAAGAACTGAATAAAGCACTGAAGGATATTGCATTCAGCAATGAAAAATACGAATTTCTCTATATGCCCAGCAAGCGCCACCGAAATTATTATGAGATGATCATGGATGATTTCAATGCCGTTTCGGGAGAGTCTATATTCAGCGGAATGTTCCATGAGACCCATAAAGAGGTCATAGACGAGTTGTTTGAACGGCTTGCCCTGGATAATGATAATAACGAAAAAGCCCTGGAAGAGTTTACAGATTACCGTACTTATATGGATTATGACATCAAGATCATCCACAGCGACGATAATTATTCTTATTATTCAAAGGTGTGTGAGGAAAAGAGCGGCGGAGAGACACAGACACCTTTCTATGTGACAGTGGCGGCATCTTTTGTGCAGTTGTACAGTAATAACATAGGTGGGGAAGCAGCGGGGCTTGTTATGTTCGACGAAGCATTTAATAATATGGATGATGAGAGGATTGGCGGGGTTCTGGAGTTTTTAAGACGCCTTCCGCTGCAGATCATCATCGCAGCACCCCCGGATAAGATTCAGTACATAGGACCTGCCATGGAGGAGACGCTTCTTGTCATGACCGACGAGAAGACAAGTTATGTGGAGGAATATTATAATGGCGCTGTATGAAAAGCGGATCCTGCATGCACTTCTGGATTCCTACGAGAACAGTCTTCTGTCCAGAAAGGAAAACAAAGTGGCAGTGCATATTTGTTTTCCTGTTACGAAAAAAACAATGCCGGAATATTTTGACGAAAGCTCTCTTGCCTATGAAGACATTCACGCCTGTGTCCGGGAGATGGAATGCAAAGGCTTTGTTACAGTTCAGTGGAAGAAAGGGAAAGAAGATCATATTCTGCAGAAGATTTTGTTAAGGGAAGAAAATGCAGATATTATATACAGATATGTGGGGAGAATTCCCAAAATAAAGCTGGAGAACAATACGATTAAGCTTTTGACAGAATTAGAAGAGAAATACAAGACACCCACAGCCACCGCTTTTCTCCAATACCTCACTGCACGTATTTCCGGTGGCCAGTCGGTAAAGGAATATATAGATTTGGAAGATAAGCAGAGAATACACAGGCTCATCAAGGCAGTGTCAGCGATTGAAGCGAATGAAAAGACCTGCTATATCCGGGAGTTTTCCATACGTCTGTTTGGAGATTCCAAAGAAATGGAGTCTCTTTTAGGCGTAACCGGAAAAATATTCAGGCGTTTCGGAGGAAAAGAGGGGGAAACGGATAACTATTCTATTTTAGCGGATTATTCCATTTACCATACCCCTGATTATGTATATCTGAAAGGGGAAGGAACCCTGTATTTCGGGGAAAATGACAATACAGGACTGGAACTTTCCCGTCTCCGCCAGGGTATCGGAGTATCGGGTGAGGATATCGGCACACTGCGAATCCGGAGTAAGCCAACCACCCGGAAAGTGATCACAATAGAAAATCTGACTACCTTTTTTGGCTGGGCGGAGGAAGACAGTATTATCATTTATCTGGGAGGTTATCACAACACCGTCAGAAGGAAACTCCTGCAATCCATCCACCAACATATGCCCACAGCCCAGTATTTGCATTTCGGGGATATTGATGTGGGAGGTTTTGAAATCTATGAGGATTTATGCCGAAAGACACAAATCACATTCAAACCATATCATATGGGAATTGAAGAATTGAAAACGTATGCCCAATATGCAAAGAAGCTGACAGTAAACGATAGAAAAAGGCTGGATGAGCTGATAGAGAAATGTACGGAGAACTGTGAATACCGGGATGTGCTTGCTTATATGAAAGAAAAGGGAATAAAGCTGGAGCAGGAGTGTGTGCAGCAGTGATACAGGTTTTATGCGGAGAATGTGCTTGGTCAATATGAAATCGGAGAATACTCTTTTAGTGATCCGAATTCTACAAATCATATAGAGACAACCCTATTGTCCCTGTTCCCATGCTGTCTAAAAATAATAAATTAGAGAAAGACAGAATCGTCGCTTCTTAGGAAACGGCGATTTTTATATTTGAGAAGCTGAAAATGCCTGTGGTGAAATTTTATTTGGTTTATTCTAAGGACTCAATTGGGGAAACGTCGTTTCCCCAATCTGAAAAGTTAACAAATACAAAAGAAGGACGTAAATTCTATTTGAGTTGGTCACACTATCTTATTTTAATGAGAATAACTAATATTGAAGAACGCCATTTTTATGAAATAGAAGCATATAGAAATGGATGGAGTAAAGATGAACTGGCACGCCAGTATGGAAGTTCTTTGTATGAACGACTTGCCTTAAGTAGAAATAAGGATGAAGTAATGAGCCTTGCAACAGAAGGACAGATGATTGAGAAACCTGAAGATATATTCAAAGATCCATATATTTTAGAATTTACAGGGCTTCCAGAATTGGTTACTTATTCTGAAACAGAGTTGGAAAATAAAATTATAGATAATTTGCAGAAGTTTTTATTAGAATTAGGAAGAGGATTTACCTTTGCAGGCAGACAGGTCAGATTTACATTTGAAGAAGAACATTTTAGAGTTGATTTAGTGTTTTATAATCGCTTACTGCGTTGTTTTGTATTGTTTGATTTGAAAATTGGGCAGTTAAAGCATCAGGATATAGGACAGATGCAGATGTATGTAAATTATTATGATCGAAAAGTTAAATTAGATGATGAAAACTCAACGATAGGAATTATTATTTGTAAAGATAAGAAAGATGCTATTGTAGAAATGACATTACCCAATAATAATAATCAGATATTTGCGAGTAAATATCAAACAGTACTTCCTAGTAAAGAAGAATTACAAATGTTGTTGGAAGACAAAATTTAATAAATGAATAATGAATACTCAACAGAGTATTTTGTATTCCGTTACGACTATTATTTTTGTGACTTTTATATTTTTAACTCGTAAAGTTCACTATAAGACACAACTTTTTTATATTTTTGAGGATTTCATTACGAATCACAGCGCAGGAGTATGGCTGACTGTGAACGTATCAAAAGTCACAAAGGAGGTTTTAACCATGAATAAATTTGATTTAAAAGCCCCATATCAGCCAACTGGTGACCAGCCGCAGGCTATAGCAGAACTGGTAAAAGGATTCAGGGAAGGCAACCAATGCCAGACTTTACTAGGGGTCACAGGCTCCGGCAAGACTTACACCATGGCCAATGTCATCCAGGAAGTCCAGAAGCCGACCCTCATTATTGCCCATAATAAAACCCTTGCTGCACAGCTCTACGGAGAGTTCAAGGAATTCTTCCCGAACAATGCGGTGGAATATTTCGTCTCCTACTATGATAAGGGTAAAAAATGAGTGGTTTTACGTGCTATTCTGTCCGTCTATGCGTCATTAGTCCTGGCATTATGGACGTAATAAGACCAGATGGAATTGGTGATATTAGATGGACGGGTGACTTTATTCGTGGAATGATAGATAAATTTGCTTTGATCGTTTCTCCGGCTTTATTCTTATTCATTTTATCTTCAGTATATTTTTCGCCATCATCTTCCGCCTCGCCTTTTTCTTAGTTTACACACTTTATCTTACACTCTACTATCGCAGATTCTTTTTGCTAAAATACTTTTCATCAAGAATAAATCCTATATTTTTATATTCATATCCCTTTATTTTTATCGTAAATTTTCTCTTGATAGTTCTACATTTGGAAAATATTTTTTAATTATTCATGGTGGATATTAATCAATTGGATAGACAAAACAATTTATGAGATTCTTTGGGATTGTATATTTGCATAAGAACCTGATTAAAAAAGGAATAAACATTTAGAAAAAAGGATAAAGAAGAATAAAAACAGAATAGGATTCAAAAGAACTGAATATAGATTTTCAGAAAAAACTGTGTTACGGTGAGAAAAATAATACTATATGAAGAGTAGAGGAAGGAATGAGATGATAGCACAGATATATTTTAAAAGAATAAAGCTGGCTATGCGGTGGATGGATGCGCCGGAAGTTTTATACTGTATGAGGATACAGGTGACGGATGGGGTTGGGAAGAAGGAGAGTATTGTCTGACACATATTCATTATTGTCAGGAAAGCGGAATGGTTACTTGGGAGATACAGAAGGATTTCAGATTCAAAATAGGAAGGTTTACATCTGTTAATTCTTTCCGTGATGGATTCCGATGTGAGGATTGACAGAATCTGGCTGACGAAAAACGGAGAAGAACCTCCGGCTGACTGATGCCAGGAATAGGAGGAGGAAAAATGAAGGAACTATTATATGGAGTGGCATATTATGATGAATATATGCCGTATGACCGTCTGGAACAGGATATCGTCATGATGAAAAAGGCGAACATCAACCTGGTGAGGATTGCAGAGTCCACATGGAGCACCATGGAGCCCCAGGACGGAGTATTTGACTTTTATCATATCGACCGGGTGTTGGATGCAATGGAGCAAGCTAAAATCCATGTGATCGTGGGAACGCCTACCTATGCCATCCCCAGTTGGATGGAGAAAAAGCATCCTGATGTGATGGCTGTTACACAGGAGGGCAGGAAGATATATGGCGCCAGGCAGATCATGGACATCACCAATCCTCATTACCGCTTTTACTGTGAGCGGATTATCAGGAAACTGATGGAACATGTGAAAGACAGGAAAGCCATCATCGGTTATCAGATAGACAATGAGACCAAGCACTATGGGACTGCCGGTGAGAACGTCCAGGCGGCCTTTGTGGAATACCTGAAAGAAAAATTTCAGGGGGATGTGGAGGAGATGAACCGGGAATTCGGGATGAATTATTGGAGCAACGCCCTCCACTCCTGGGAAGAGTTCCCGGATGTCAGGGTTTGTGTACCCGGAGTCAGCTGATCTGAACAGCTACGAAGCGCTGATTCTTCCGGCTCTTTATGCCGTGCCGGATGAGACACTTGAGAGGATAGCAGCCTTTGTAAGAAAGGGAGGCTTGCTGATCGGAACTTTCAAGACGGCATTTGCAAATGAAAATATAAAGGTGTTCTGTGATACACAGCCCCATATCCTGGCGGAGTGTTTTGGAATCGCCTATGACCAGTTCACCTGTCCTGAGAATGTGTTCCTGAAAGGAAGGCTTTGCCCGCCAGGTGTCAGGGCAGAGGCGGAGTCCTTTCTTGAATGTATCCGCTCAACAGAGGGGGAAGCAGTTCTATCCTATGACCATGAGAACTGGGGACAGTATGCGGCAGTTACCAGAAACTGCTGCGGAAAAGGGAGAGCCTGGTATCTGGGGTGCAAGTTTGATAAGGCTCTGTTAAAGAAAGTCCTTGCAGAGGCACTGGAAGAGAAGGGAATCGCCTCCCCTATGGAGATTATGAATTGCTTAAAAAATGGGGGCTGGCAATTCTGGAATCCCGGTAATAGCAATGATAGTAAGAGGAGGCTGTCCATATGCGGACCAACCTTCTTTTGGCGTATCAGATTTCTTTTGGATACAGTTTTTTCAGTACCAGTATAGTACAGGTAAACATTTGCATGAGAACCTGATTTTGAAAAAAAGAATAAAG
>ENA-UAPG01000377-UAPG01000377.1-human-gut-metagenome-genome-assembly--contig:-NODE-377-length-14415-cov-12.401184_pt1 | contig 14415 bp, 7 predicted proteins | sample MGYA00243478_ERZ654573 | MGnify/ENA primary metagenome ERZ654573 (study PRJEB26926, sample SAMN06164711) | human gut metagenome | biome: ENVO:00009003; feature: ENVO:2100002; material: ENVO:00002003... | reverse complement strand
GACATTGCATATTATGATGGTTCCGACCCGGTGAAAATGCACAATTACTATACCTACTTATATAACAAAGCGGTATTTGAACTGCTGCAGAGGGAAAGGGGGGAAGGGGAGGCTGTTCTTTTTGCCCGCTCTGCCACGGTGGGAGGGCAGAAATTTCCTGTACATTGGGGAGGTGACTGTTCCGCATCTTATGCGTCCATGGCTGAGACGATCCGCAGCGGCCTTTCTCTTGCGTGTGCCGGTTTTGGATTTTGGAGCCATGACATAAGCGGATTTGAAAGTACAGCATCCGCGGACATCTATAAACGCTGGTGCCAGTTTGGGCTTTTAAGTTCCCACAGCCGTCTGCACGGTTCCTCCACCTACCGTGTGCCCTGGATATTTGACCGGGAGGCGTGCGACGTCCTGCGAAGATTTGTAAAGTTAAAGTGTGCTCTGATGCCATATCTCTACAGACAGGCAGTGAAAACCCATGAGGAGGGTATTCCCCTCATGCGGCCCATGTTTCTGGAGTTTCCGGGAGACCGCTGCTGTGAAACGCTGGACAAGCAGTATATGCTTGGCGATTCACTCCTGGTGGCCCCTGTGTTCAAGGAATCTGGGGAGGTTGAATATTATCTTCCGAAAGGAAATTGGGTGAATCTGCTGACAGGGAAATCCTACATGGGAGGAGGCTGGCAGAAAGAGACCCATGATTACTTTACGCTTCCTCTCTTAGTCCGCGCCGGCAGTATCGTGTCTGTGGGAGCGAACTGCCAAAGGCCGGATTATGACTATGCAGATGGGGTAAAGCTGCTTCTCTACTTTCCGGATGATGGTTGTGAAGAGGAAGTTTTTGTCACGGATGTAAAAGGGTCCACAGTTATGAAGGTAAGAGCAAACAGGGCAGGCGGGACCATTAAGTTAAGGGCAGAAGGAAGATGCGGGAATTTTACCTGTGAAGTTCTCGGAGAAGAAAAATTGAAAGTTGTACTTGAAGAATAGATAGAAGCAGACGGCATAGTTGTGAAAAACAGCCGTCTGCTTTTTTATAGAGGCAATATAATGGAAACCTGAAAGATATGCCCTTCTTTTGCAAATTCCACAGTCCCCTGATACTGCTGGACCACTTTTTTTACAGACTCCGTTCCGATTCCCGGACCGTCATGTTTGGTGGACTGGAAGGTTCCGTTCTTCTCTTTCAGGGGATTGGAGAATGTGTTTTCAAAGCGGACCAGCAAGCCTGCCTCCCTGTATTTTCCCCGTATTTTTATGGAGGGATGCTGTCCCCGGTATTCCATGCAGGCCTCATAGGCGTTTTCCAGGAGGTTTCCGAAGAGGATGGAGATATCGGTATCTTCAATCTGAAGCTCTGCAGGCATTTCCAGCGCAGCGTGAAAGGCAATATGATGCTCACTGCACTGACCTTTATAATACTGGAGCAGAGCATCCGCGATGGGATGGGCGCAGCATGTCTCCCTGCGGGCGGCTGCCTGGCTGATCTCACAGCTTGACAGATAGTGCATAGCCTGTTCCGATTCCCCATTTTCCAGAAACTGATACAAAGTGCGCAGATGATGGCGCATATCGTGTCTCTGTCTTGCAGATTCGGCTATCTTTTCGGTCAGCTCACTGTAGTGCACCTTCTGGACCGCAACCTGCGTGGACAGCCGCTTCTTCTCCTCCTCATAAAAACGGTTCAGCCTGTAGGCGTCCGCAAGCTGTGACCAGAGGAAGAAGGCACCGGATGTAACGGCAATGAGGCTGCAGTATTCAGGGAAAAATCCTCCGTACTTTGGTTCGTAAAGGGGAAAGAGCCTGTCAGCCCAGAGCGATATACAGACAATGCCCGTCAGGATGGGTACAAAGGAGGAAAAACCCTCCCCGCAGGCTCCGGCATATACAACATTGGCCGCCAGGTACAGTGACACAAGGATCTTCACGGCTGTTACAGAGTATGAGAAGACGCAGTGTACCATTGCGGAAGAACCTCCGAAGGTACCATATACAAATGCCGCCCCGCTGAAAAGCAGCACAAAGACTGAAAATACCCGGTATCCCTTAGCCTGGCAGTTTAAGAATATGTTCTGCAGATAAACATACAGAAAGTAAATAGCGTATGTAGTGAAAAGTTCAATGCCATACCACACAGACCTTTCTGTACTGAAAAATGTGTAGAAGACCGGGTAAGAGATATAAACAGTAACCAGCAGGGACATGAGTGAAAAAAGTCCTGCCCTTTTATCGCGCAGTTTCAGAAAAAAATAGGCAGAAAATATGCACAGCAGAAAGACCAGAATGATCACGGCACTGTGCAGAAACAGCCGGACATACTGGTATTGCCATACGTTTTCTTCCGGGCCGAATATGGGCGGGTAAGTCATGCCGCTATAAAAGTGGCTGGCATTGGCAGTTTGGATCACGATTTCCGTCAGGCCCTGGGATGAGAAAGAGACGGTCTGTATACCGGTCTCCCTCTCCCGGATATCCGGGTTTCCCATGCCGGCAAGCAATGTGCCGTTGATATACAGCCGATAGGAGGAAAAGATCTCCGGCAGATACAGAGAATACACTCTGCTTTCAGAAGGGAGTTCTATACACAGTCTATAAGTGGCTTCCCCGTAGGGGGACCTGTTTTTATCTCCCAGGGAAAAATCGTTATACTTTCCTATGGTGATAAATTCCATGGGTGTTTCCGGAAGACCCTGTTTAAAGTCATCCGGAGTAAGGAGGGCTCCGGGATAAAACTGCCACTGGTTTGTAAGATAAAATAAATCCCCGTCCAGGGAATCCCGGTCAGGGCATAGAATTCCGCTGATTGGCTGGAGGCAGTTGTCTGTGTATTTGTTGTCTTGTCTATACAGAAAAAATAAGACGAAAGAAAAACAAATAACACTGGCGGAAAAGAGCAGCATGGTCCGTATCAGATTTTTATGTAGTCTCATATTTTGTTTTTCACCTGCTTTCTTTTGGAACGCAGAATATAAACAGCGGGCACCACAGCGGCCGCTGCCAGCAGCAGGGCGGCTGGGGCGGACTTTCTTATGGGCAGACTTTTTTGCGGCGCGTTCTCCCGGTATTTCAGCTCATAAAACCCGCATGACGGTATTTCAAAAGACGCGTATCCGTTTATTTCCGTTATCACAATATCTGTTTTTTGACCGTCTAGATACAAGGTATCAGGCAGCGGCTGTCCGTTTATCCGCATGGTGGCTTTTATACCTGATTCAAGTGATATTTCTTTGTTGTTTACCAGGATGCGCAGACGGAAGGAAAGGCTGTCAGATTCTTTGATCTCAACAGTCAGGACATCAGATTCCCGGATGTTTAGATCCTTCAGAAAAGAGGCAGGTATTTTTATGGTGATATTTTCACCGGTGAAGGGAATGTGATCCCCATATATACGGTACAGATAGGACAATCTGGAGCCGGAAATTTCAGTGACGCCTTTTTCCACCTTTTCTGAGGGGAGTGCAGAGGAGGTACCGGAGGTCTTTCGGCTGTCTTTTAAAGTGGTTTCCTCCGGACTGTCTTTGGATTCCTCCGGATCCGTTTCTGTATTATCCGCACTTTGGGGATCACTGTCTGGCACAGCTTCATCTTCTACGGGATTGTCTTCCGGCTTTTCCTGTGTCGTACCGGCGGGAGGGTTTGATGGGACGTTATCTGCGGGCGTCTCATCACCCGGCTGCTGCTGCGGAACCTCCCCGGCAGGCGGTGTGACGCTGCCGTTTTGGACGGGAGGTGCCGGCTGGCTGATCTGGGGAGTGTCCGGTGTCTCTGTGGAATCTCCGCCGTCCCGGTTGCCTTCCATGGACGAATACTCCACATTTGTGCCATCATCCAGAATGCATATAATATTGCTGCTGTATTTCCCCTCGGCTTTAAAATAGAAATAGTAATACTTATTCAAATGCAGTTGGCTGCGGTTGATCCTGACACTGCCGGGAACCAGGCTGACGAAGCCGGGGGTATCACAGGGGATAAATGGATCGTAGGTAATAGAATCCTCGGCAAGAGGGGTTTCGCTTACAAGATAGTAAACTTCAAGGTCATTCCATATGGCCGGTGTTCTTGAAAGATCCGCAACAAAGAAGTCGGGAAAAACGGTGGTTATGAAAAAGTTCCAGTTTTCTCTGTGGACGACATATATAGTTTTTGTATAGCGGGTATTTTCGTCCGCAATATAATAACAGTCTTCATATTCCTCATTTATGGTAAGGGTTAAAGTAACCGGATAGCTTCCCTCGCGGCTGATGTCCACGGAACTGAAGTCCCAGTTTATATCAAGAACGGCCGCCTGAGTCAGATCAGAGGTTAGTCCCAGCCATTGGCTGTAGGCTGAGGATTGAAGGTCGGAAATATAATTTTCATCGTCCTTATATACGATCTCCGGATTCAGCAGGCTGCTTAGAGGGGTGACAGCGTCCAGATTGACGATTTCTCTTTTTTCATCCGTTGGAAGTATATTGATGGTGACATGTACAGTGGGAATCTGCAGTCCTTCTGCAAGGCGAAAACCATCCGGTACCATGATCTTTCCCGTCAGCTCATACCTGCCGGGCACGTTTGTGTCAATGGAAAAATGGATATTATGGTATGCAGACTCGGTTTGCGGCTGTCCGTCCGCATACCAGTCCATCTGCAGAAAAAAGATTTTGTCTGAAGATAGGATAAAGGGATCCTCTGAGCAGGCGGTAACCGTCATCTTGGAAACAGACTCCATGACGGCAGAGAGGTCATCCCCTGAAAAGACGGAACATTCCATAAAGTTTTCATAATCGTCCTCAGGGGAAAAAGAACGCAGAGTGATATCTGCAGATCCGGCCTGCACCGGGATCATATGCATTATTGCCGTAAGGAACATAAAGGTTAAAAGAGCCAGAAGTTTTTTTCTCATACGTTTCTCCTAAACACGTTCAAAAGCAACCTGCAGGAACGCGGACTTTGTATCCCTTATCTTATTTCTGCTCACCGGTATCTGTTCGCCGTTTTGCAGGGTGAGGGTATCTTTCTCCATGCGCTTTATCTTTGTAAGATTTACCAGAATGCCTCTGTTACAGCAAAAGAACCGATAATCCTTCAGCAGCGGCTGTGTAAGCTCGGAGAAGGAGGTTCTGGAAGAGACGGTGATCTGGATATTACTCGTATGTATGATGGTGTTTCGGCATGAAGTAATAATATAATAAATTCTGGAATAGGGAATGTCCAGCTCCTGTCTGTCCGATCTTACATGAAGATAACGCCGTGACAGCACAATTTGTTCCAGGCACGGTCCCAATATCTTATGGATCATGTCTTTTTGCAGAGGCTTCACGATATACCGCCATGCCCGCACATCATATCCTTCCGCCATATAGTCAGGGCTGGTTGTCAGGAAGATGATAAAACAGTTGGGGTCTTGGTCCGCAAGGTGTCTGGCAGCGGTCATTCCATCCATTTTCTTTAAATAAATGTCCATAAAGCATATATCAAATTCATCTTTTTCAAAAACCCCAAGAAAATCTTCGGCGCTTTCATATTCACACAGATCCGTTTCAAGATCCAAAGTATTCAGATAGGGGATCAATACATTCTTTAACTCATCTCTGTCTTTTTCTTGATCATCTACAATTGCAATTTTCAAGTTTAACACCTCCAGGCATAAAATTCCACTATTATTATAGCATGTAAAACTTTCGGGTGTATTTACCATTCCAACAACAAATAAGGAATTCGTGCACCATTTAAGATGGTTTGTTGTATTGTGTATATAGGATGTACATATCAGGTACAATAACAGATGACAGAAGTAAATGCAAGGTTCAGGATGTGACAGAAAGGCTGGTTGATTATGGAGTGCAGAAATGCGGCGGCAACGTTTCAGATGGATGAGGACGGTCTGGTAAAGGGCTACGAGAACTACCTTTTAGGGGAAGAGAGGAGCAGGAATACCATTGTCAAATATGTGCATGACCTGAGGTCATACTTTATGTTTCTTCAGGGGGAGACAGTTACAAAGGAAAGCCTGCTGTGCTGGAAGGAAAAACTGACACAGAGTTATCTGCCTGCCAGTGTGAATTCTATGCTGGCAGCAGTAAACGGGTTTCTTGAATGGGCCGGGTATCCCCAGTACAGGGTGAAACCGCTGAAGATTCAGAGGGAGATCTTTACGAAACCGGAAAAAGAGCTGTCAAGAGAGGAGTATATCCGGCTGGTGAACGCTGCTGAGCAGAAACAGAACCGCCGTCTGGCCTTGATCCTGCAGACGATCTGTTCAACAGGCATACGGGTCTCGGAGCTGCAGTTTGTAACACTGGAAACAGTAAAAGCAGGACGCGCGATTGTGGATTGTAAAGGGAAAAAACGTACCATTTTCCTTCCAAGAGCCTTGAGCCGTGCCCTGCAGGTGTACTGCCGCGAGCAGGGGATCAGAAAAGGAGTTATTTTTTGTACAAAAAACGGGAGGCCGCTGGACCGCTCTAATATATGGAGAGACATGAAGAATCTGTGCTGCAGTGCAGGGGTTGAGCCGGAAAAAGTGTTTCCTCATAACCTGCGCCATTTATTTGCAAGGACCTATTACCGCATGGAAAAGGATCTATCCAGGCTTGCAGACCTGTTGGGTCATTCCAGTGTGACCACGACCCGCATCTATACCATGGAAAGCGGTACGGAACATGCCAGACAGGTGGACAAGATGGGGCTTGTTGTGTTGAGAATATAAAAAAACCACATAATGATGGTTATGTGGTCATAGAAACAAATGTTTTAAACTTGAATACATAGCAATTTTATCATGCTTCCTCTTAAAATACAATATTTTATACCGGAGAACATGGGAAAAGACACAGAGAATAAACCGGAGGCATCCTGATACATGCGCCGGTTTACTTCCTGTGTCTATTTTTAATGAAATTTTCTTTTGTGGGATGCACAGAAGTCTGATCCTCAGAATCGTGACCACATAACCATCATTATGTAGTCTTCACAGGATAATGAAAAAGGAGGTGCGGAGTTTGAAGGATAAATTACTGGACAGGCTGGCAAGAGAAAACGGCACAACAATGCTGTCGGACCTGCACGGCTGTATCAGCAGGATAAAGATCCATGACGCAGTGAGCAGGATTTCATCTCAAGAGTATCCACAGGAAGAGTGGGAGGAGGCAGCAGGGTATATACTGGGCAAAAAAACTCCGCACTTTAAAAACGCCCAGGCAGCCCGCCAGTATCTGTGTGATCGTTTAAAAGGGGTCTGACAAGGAGAATTCTGTACAGAGGAGCAGCCAGTTCTGGCGGAAAGACCGCATGAGCTGCCAGTAATCAACTCTGGGAAACCCGAATTCTTTTACGAGCTGGAATTTGGCCAGGATACTGCGCACATCCTCAAACCATACAATATGGTCTGTGCCCCGGTCATTATATTCAAAGAAAGGGGCCTGTGATATTTCGTCATACTGTATGTGGGCATTATTGGCAGCAGCGATGGCCACAGCCTGCTGGTTTCCTATGGTTACGGCGGCTGTTTCTCCACGGACAAAGGGAAGAGGCCAGTCATATCCGTAGTTCGGTATGCCCATGGAAATCTTTTCAGGGGGGATTTCCGTCACCGCGTATTCTAAGACCTGCCTCACGGAGGGTATGGGAGCAACAGCCATGGGCGGACCGTAGGTGTAGCCCCATTCATACGTCATCAGCAGCACCGAGTTTGCCGCTTCCCCCAGAAGTCTGTAATCCACTCCCTCATACAGAAGTCCCGGCTGGTCCGCAGATACTTTGGGAGCCAGTGCCACGGAGACCGTGATTCCCACTGCGTTCATCCTCCGGGTCAGTCTCCGCACAAATTCCACATAAGCCAGCCGGTCCTCGGCTCTTATATACTCAAAATCCACATCTACTTCAGAATATCCTTTATTCTGTACCGTTCTCTGTATATTTTCCATGAGATTTTCCTGAACTTCCATATTCTGAGAGGCAATGGTGACCAGATTGCTGTTAAAGGTCCCTGCTTCTGTAAAGGGTGTCAGTACAAAGACAGCCTTGGTGCCGTATACCCTGGCTGCGTCCAGCAAAGGCTCATCATAAATGGGGATCAATTCGCCGGATTCGGTAAAGCCATAGGAAAAAATGGACAGATATCCCAGATAGGGAAGCGTTTCCCCTAACAGCCTCATATTGATAAAAGGATAAGCATAACCGTCCGCAGTTAAGGGTCTGTCTGACTGGTCCTTGTAACGGATGACCAGATACTGTCCCTGCCGGAGGAACGGCTGGCTGGTGAGGAAGGGATTATTCCGCACGATCTGCAGAGCGGGGACGCCGTACAGGTCCGCAATAGAGGGGATGGTCTCGCCCGGCGCGGTTTCATGGATCAGATCCGGCTGAAGAACAAGGAGGGCCTGGCCTACAACCAGGTGGTCCTGCTCACTTAGCTGGTTGTCAAAGGAAAGACGGCTTGGGGATACTGCGTACTGTGCAGCAATGTTGCTGAGGGTTTCACCTGGAGCCACAACATGTATGATCATAAAAATACCCTTTTCTTTTAGTTTATGTGAGGAACGGAAAATGTTTAATCAAAGGGTTTATTAAAGTTTTAGTCAAAATGGTTGAAAATGTTATAAATGGAGTCGAATATGAAAAAAATCGCAGCGGCTGTTGTGATACTATATAAAAAATGGGGTAAATCTCCGTATTTATAGTGCAAATGACGACAATGCCCGAAGGAGAGGAGGATGCAGGTTTTAAGAAGTGAATAAGAAATATTCTGAATTGAAGGAGGAAAAGGTCAAAATGATGAAAAAATGGAAATCGGGAATTTCCATGCTGATGGCAGCAGCCATGATTATGGGGAATATGACTTTGGCTGTGCCTGTCATGGCAGAACCGACTGCAGGTATGCTTGTAAACGGAGGATTTGAAGAAGATGATCTAAACGGCTGGACAAAAAACGGCTGGTGCACCGATGGCGGAGCCAGTATGGAGAGAGTTGGAAGTAATGTGATCCAGCCGGCAGAGGGCAGTTATTGTCTGAGAGAGGAAGCAAAAGGAAACGGGTCTCAGGTCACACAGGACATTGCCCTGACACCGGGGAAGGATTACTGGCTCACGGCCCAGATTTACCAGACTACCGCCAATTCCTATTCTATAGGATTCCATGAGAATGAAGGAAAGGGAAGCGACCCGCAGTTTGCCGTAAAGTCCCGCAGCGAAGTGGGCGAGTGGGTTCAAGTTGCCGTGCGCTTTACTATGTGGGAAAATGCCCAGAAGCCCAATGTCTATACATGGCTGAACGCAGGGGCAGGCACTGCATATGCAGACGATGTAAATCTGTATGAGGCACCGGATCTATCTGCGCTTGAGGCAGCACTTGCGGATGCAGAGGAAAAACTGGGACAGACGGATATCTACACGGCTGAGTCACTGGGAGTGCTTCAGAATAAGGCAGAGGAATCCAGGACTTACACAGATATCTATTCTTATGATGCGGCCCAGAAGACACAGGAGGAAGTAAATTCCATTACGGGAGAACTGGAAGCCGCTGTTGCCGGCCTGGAGAAACAGCAGGGTCAGCAGGAGGAGACAAACCTTCTGGCAAACGGTGACTTTTCAGACGGACTGAACGGATGGGGGATCTGGCCGGAAAATGCTGAGATCACCATCCATGAGGAAGAGGGCGGCTTCTACAGTTCCTTTGACGCCGGCAAAGCGGCAAACGGAATCAACCGGAATGTGGACGGTCTGGAGCCGGAGGCTTGGTATAAACTCAGCGGAGAAGTATATGCTGACACTGCACAGGCCCTTTCTATTGCCCAGAAAAAGCCTCAGACAGACAGTGGAGATAAGTCTTTTGCAGTAAATGCAAAAACAGGGGAGTGGGAGACCATATCCGTTACCTTCCAGATGCCTGCAGGCCAGACTTCCAAAAACATCAGTGTCTGGTTAGAGAAGGGAACCGCTAAAGCCAGGAATATCAGGCTTGTAAAAACAGACGGCCCGGAGAATCCGGACAATCCGGACAATCCGGGAGATGACTCCCTGATCACCAGCAGTGATACCTTCTATATAGATGCCGGGAACGGAGATGACGCTGCTACAGGAACCTCCCCGGAACAGGCATGGAAAACCTTTGAAAATGTAAAGCGGCTCCGCCTTCAGGCAGGCGGCAGACTCCTTTTAAAGGCCGGCTGTACATGGAACGGCGAGCAGCTTAAGCTTCAGGAGGCAGCAGGAACCCAGGACAACCCTGTTTATGTAGACAGATACGGGGAGGGCGCCAATCCTGTTATCAACGGCAATGGAAACCCATGGCAGACCAACAAAAACGCGCCGAAACAGGATGTGGCAGCAGTTCATATCTACAATTCCCAATACACCACTGTCCAGAACCTGGAAGTGACCAACACGGAAGCGGATGCAGCGGACCTTGTGAACGACAATGCCAAAAAGAAACAGAGCCAGTACCTGCTCACAGGTATCCTTGTGGAGAACCACGATGGGGGAGACCTTCCGGGCGTTGTTGTGAAGAATAATTATGTACATGATGTCAACGGTTACATGCAGGGTGGTGCCCAGAAGGGTTCAGGCGGTTTGATCGCCCTTGTGACAGGAGATAAGGTAGAGTCCAAGTTCACAGATCTTACAATTGTCGGAAATAAGGTAGAAAATGTCTGCCACGAAGCCATTTATATGGAAAGCTCCTGGGCATCCAGAGTATTGGTAGGCGGCAGCGGCGCACAGGATGCGGGAAAAGGAAAATGGGTCGGATGGCCGAATGTATATGTGGCAGAGAACTATGTCTATGACGTGGCCGGTGACGGTATTGTGCTTATCAATGCAGACGGCGGTATCGCAGAGAAAAACCTTGTGGTGAAAAGTGCCAGTGAGGACTGGGACTACAGCAGAAATCCCGCCCATGCGGCAATCTGGATGTGGGACTGCAACAATGTGACCATGCAGTATAATGAAGCGGCCCATACAGAGAGTTATCAGGATGGTATGGCCTTTGACTTTGATTACGGCAATCAGAACGTAATGTACCAGTACAATTACAGCCACGACAACAAGGGCGGATTCTGGATGGCCTGCCCGGGACCTTATTATACGGTAAATGCGGTTGCCCGATACAATGTCAGTGTCAATGACGGTCTGTTTGACGGCGCGCGTATCATGCGTATCGGTGAGAAAGGCAGTATTGGCAACCAGGTCTACAACAACACCATTTACTGGGATCACGGCTATAAGGTTAATGCTGTGGAACAGGCAACCTGGGGAACCGCGCCTTCCAGCGGTACAGATATCTACAACAATATTATCTGCGGAGACAGTGATACCTTTGTGAATAATGAAGGAGTAAATTACAGCAATAACTGTATTTACGGCACTATTGCGGATGTGTATCCAAAGGATGAGGACGCAGGCGTTATCATTGCTGACCCGCAGTATGAAAATCCTGAAAACTATACGGACGGAAGCTTTGCTGACGGAACTGTAACCCTGGGAAGCGCCGAAGGCTTTAAACTAAAATCAACATCACCCTGTATTGATGCGGGCAGCGATTACATGGACCCGCCCCAGGAATCTCTGAAAGCGGTGGAAAATGAACTGGTTCCTACGCAGATCACCATAGAAAACAAAGACTATGCCGGAAACCCTGCTCCGTACACAGATGGAGAGAACCGGGGGCTGGTAGATCTGGGGGCTTTTGAGTATCAGGGCAAGAGTACGGCTGAGAGGCCACAGGTGGACAAAACCTATCTGGAAGCTCTGACAGCCATGGCGGAGGCATATGATGAAAATGCTTATGATGCCGCCACATTTGCTGAGATGGAGAAGGCACTGTCAGCAGCCAAAACAGCCATGGACCGACCGCTTGCTACACAGGAGATGATCGACAGTTATGCCAAGAACCTGGAGCAGGCAATACAGGCATTGATCAGGAAGGATGACATTAAGGAGAACGATGCTGAGACGGCTGACAATATTCTGGAATCTTATAATCCGGAAAACAGTAATGGGGATTTCGAGTCCGGGGACGTAGGAGACTGGGGAGAGTGGCAGAGTACCGTATCTGTTGTAAAAGGGGATGCCCACAGCGGTGAGCACAGCCTGAAAGTTGACCAAAAAAATGCCGGAGAGACCGCATACTCTGAACTGGGCGGGATTCCCGTAACACCGAACACGGAATATATTCTGGAGGCATGGATCAAATGCAGTGCATCGGACACCGGCAAGGTTGCCATTGAAGCAAAACACCATAACAGAGTGACAGGATCCGGCGACATTAAGCTGGGCAATGCCCATCCGGAGTCTCTCACAAGAGCAGGAGAGTGGAGAAAAGCAAGCTTTGCATTCACTACCAAGGGTTACGACAAGATCAGTATCAGCATTAACAGTGACCTGGCAACAGTACAGATGGATGATGTAAAACTGTATGAGAGATATACCGTGACCAAAGAGAATTTGGATACATCTTCTCTGGATGAAGCTTTGGCCCTTGTTCCAAAGGAGGAGGAATCCTACTATACGGAAGAATCCTGGAACGCATACCAGGATGCTGTTCTGGCAGCCAAGCTTGAGAAAGTGAATGCGGACGCAACGCAGGATACGGTTAACAAAGCAGCGGAAACATTGAAAAAGGCCTATGAAGCTCTGGCAAAGAAGAGTGAGAAACCGGTGGTGGATAAAAAAGGTCTGCAGGAACTTTATGACTTGCATAAAGATGACGTGCAGGGGAACTTTACAGATAAGACCTGGGAAGATTTCCGGAATGCTTTGAAGAATGCAGAGACAGTCCTCGGAGATGAAACTGCGGACCAGGACAAAATAGAACAGGCAAAGAAACTGCTTGAAGATGCAATTGCAGCGCTGGAGGAGAAAACAGAAGGGAAGGCAGATAAGGCCGCTCTGGAGAAACTGTTTAACGCCCATAAAGATGACAAGCAGGGGAATTTTACGGACAAGACCTGGAAAGATTTCCAGGATGCGTTAAAGAATGCCGATGCTGTTCTGAAAGATGATGCCGCGGACCAGAAAAAGGTAGACAAGGCAAAGGAGAACCTGGAAGCAGCCATTGCCGCTCTGAAAGAGAATCCTAAGTCTGAAACAGACAAAAGCGCTCTGGGAAAAATATACAATGCCCACAAAAATGACAAACAGAACAACTATACAGATGAAACCTGGAGGATCTTTGCCGACGCCCTGAAAAACGCGGAGACAATATTGAACGATGACTCCGCCACCCAGGAGGAGATCAACAAAGCGGCGTCCGATTTAAGTGCAGCACTATCGGGACTGAAGGAGAAAGGGGCGGACAAGAGCGCTCTGCAAAAACTTTATGACAAACATAAAGATGACAAGCAGGGAAGTTATACGGATGCCTCCTGGAAACAGTTCCAAAAAGCACTGGAAACGGCAGCATCGGTATTAGAAGACGACAAAGCATCGCAGTCTGAAGTGGACAAAGCAAAAGACAGCCTGGAAAAGGCAATTAAAAACCTGAAGAAAAAAACAAGTACACCGGGTACCACAAAGAAAAAGCCATCTTCCACATCAGGGACCAAGACGGCCAAGAGTGCCAAGACAGGTGATGAATCTCCGCTTGCACTTTTAGCAGGACTTCTGGTATTATCAGGAGGTACAGCAGTAATTTTAGGAAAGAAACGTAAATACCAAAAGTAAGTGGGAAGTATGGGGGCTGTTCTTGGCAGCCCCCATTTTCAGGAGTGACGAATGCGGAAAAAATATATTGTTGACGCTGTTTTTGCCATAGTCCTTTTGCTCCTGGCCGGGCTGGTTTTTTATATCAGGTTTCAGAAGCCGGAAGAACTGCGCGCTGTGATGGAGATAAACGGACAGGACGTGGCAAAAGAGGAATACCAGTCAGAGATAAAGCAGCTTCAGGCACGGGTGAAAAGCCGCTATTCCACAGATGAGGCAAACCGGAAAGATTTTTGGACAACCCCCATAGACGGTGAGACGCCACTGGCGGTTATCATGAACCTGGCAAAGGAAGACCTGATATACAAGAAGACACTTTCATCCATGGCTAAGGATAATGGGATACAGGCAGATATGGACTACAGTGCCATAAAATCCTCCATGGAGGAAGAAAATGCCTCCCGTTCAAAGAAAGGAACTTCCGGTGAGGTGACTTATGGCTTGTCCTCCTACACGGAAGAGTCCTATTACCAGTATGCATATTCTGAACTGGAAGCTGAATTAATGGAGAAGCTGAAAAAAGAACAGACACTTTCCAAGGAGGAACTGCAAACAGTCTACCGTGAACGTCAGGATGAGTATCGCTATGATACAGGGGTGAAAATGCTTGTGGCGGAAACAAAAGCTGAGAATGCAGCAGAGCTTCAGGAGGCAGCAGAAGCCATAAGAGCAGAAAGCAGCCGGGAAGAACTTGAGGAGGATTATCCCCAAATCAGCTTTTATGAGCTGGAGATGAATACT
>ENA-UAPG01000366-UAPG01000366.1-human-gut-metagenome-genome-assembly--contig:-NODE-366-length-14625-cov-10.783116_pt1 | contig 14625 bp, 12 predicted proteins | sample MGYA00243478_ERZ654573 | MGnify/ENA primary metagenome ERZ654573 (study PRJEB26926, sample SAMN06164711) | human gut metagenome | biome: ENVO:00009003; feature: ENVO:2100002; material: ENVO:00002003... | reverse complement strand
CCAAGAGCAATAACTCTATCCGGCAGCAATATGAAACATCAAAAGACATGTGGACTGCTCTCATCCGCTATGGGATACAGACCGGAGAATTCTCTTCGGTGGACCCGGAAGCGGTTTACGACCTGATCGTGTTTTCTTATCAGGGAGTCCGTATGTACAGCAAACTTATGGAGATTGATGATCGTATTCCCAAAGGGATCACCAGTCAGATCAAAACGCTCCTGTTAAAAGACCCGGCTGGCTGCTGACCGGCTGTCAGGTACTGTAACTACAAATATATATAATAATAGAAAGGGGAACACATGGAAACCGTATTTTATAGAAATGAACTCCCGGGCCAGGCCTTTATCAATCCCACGGATACTGTCCACCGGGTGCCGGGATTTCCCAAACTTTGCGTGTCCACATACTCCGAAAAGATCATCCGACACATGGCTGCCCTTGACGGTGTGGAGATCATTGCACATCTGTATACAGCCAATGGACGTAACCCAATTTATAAAATTGTCTATGGCGGCAGGGAAATTGCTTTTTATATGTCTCTGGTAGGTGCTCCTGCCTGCGTATGCGGTTTGGAGGAGGTGGCTGCCATGGGTGTAGAGAAATTTGTCTTCTTTGGATGCTGCGGTATCCTGGATGAGGAGGCCGCCCAGGACCGAATCCTTGTTCCCACCGGGGCTGTCCGTGATGAGGGGACCAGCTACCACTATCTCCTCCCGGATAATGAGATCCGGTCTGACAGCCACTCTGCAGAAATATTAAAGGGCTGCCTTGAAAAATGCGGATACCCCTATGTCTGCGGTAAGATCTGGACAACAGATGCCATATACCGGGAGACACCGCCACAGATAAAAGCCAGGAAAAACCAGGGCTGTATTGCCGTAGATATGGAATATTCCGCTCTGCTGGCCGCTGCACAATTCCGTAATCTGCCGTTTATCCAGTTTTTCTACGGGGCAGACAGCCTGGACAATCCCACCTGGCAGCCCCGCGATCTGACCGACTACGGACTTTCCGGGGCAGATAAATACATGGCCCTTGCTTTTGAGTGCGCTCTGGCTATGTAAACTTTCCCTTTTATATTTGACATCTACATTCTGAAATATTAGAATAAAAGAAAATGCAGTGTTCAATCCGGTAAAACCCGGCAGGCTGCGCAGGTTATTGTGCAGTCCTGAACAGAAAGGGAATACAATGACGGATAGGGAAAAAATCACCCAGGTTTTCTATGATTATGAGGATGGCGGCCTTGTTTCCGCGGATCTGGATAAAGTTATGAGATGCCTGGACAAAGATCTCATAGGCATTGGAATTGGAGAACAGGGATTTGTCACTTCCTTGGAGGATGTGCGTCAGGTTTTTTTGAGCGGAGTCAAAAACGCTCCCGGCATAAAGCATTCCCTGTCCTTTGAACATATTCATATCCTGATCCATGAGGAAGGGTTTGCCAATCTATGTGCAAAGGTGATCGTCCGGGCCCAAAAGGGGGATGAACTTACCACCAGCCAGTTTCTCCAATTCCTGACCCTCATCCGCAGGGGCGAAGAATGGAAGATCTGCGGACTCCACGCTTCTTCCCCAGTGGTAACCGAGGAGAGCGTGGAAGCATATCCCCTGAAATTTGCGGAAAAGACCCTGCAAAGCCTCAAAGAAAAAATCGGTGAGGAGGCTTATCTGGCAGAGGAGCAGTATCGTCAGGCTGTATTGGCCGACACCATTGCCTTTTACATCATAAATTTTTCTTTGGATCTTTTTGAAAAATGCCAGCTCAATGGGGAACTCTGCGCCTTTGTAGAGCCGGGAACTCCCTATGAGCAGTTTCTATCTGATCATTTACCTCTTTATGTCTTGGAGGAAGACAGGAAGATTTTCCTGGAGACCCTGTCTCTTCAAAATGTTATGGATGCTTTTGCATCCGGGAAAAAAGAACTTAACTGCGAATATCGTTTTCTGTGCCCTGACGGTTCCGTACTTTGGATGGTGACCATTGTAAGGCTCATAACGGATGTGGCCACAGGTGACAAAAAGGGGATCATGTATGTCAAGGATATTGATGCCGCCAAGCACAGGGAATTGGATATGATCGCAAAGGCTGACAGGGATGTGATGACCGGTGTTCTCAACAAATCGGCCTTTATCGGCTCTGTCTCCTCCCTTCTTTGCGATAGGGAAGCACATGCCTTCGTCATGCTGGACATAGATAATTTTAAAGCCATCAATGACACCAACGGCCATCCGGCAGGGGACCAGGTCCTCATAGCCATTGCGGGCATTTTGAAAGACACCTTTTCCGCTGACGGCATAGTAGGACGCCTGGGTGGTGACGAATTTGCAGCCTTTACTCAAGGTTTCCGGTCACAAGATGACTTGCGGAATCGTCTGGAACATGTTTTGGAACAGATAACGAAAATAAAACCATCCGGAAAGGCTCTGTCAGTTGTGACTTGCAGCATTGGTGTAGCTCTTAGCAGTGACACCTTAACCATTGAACAGCTTTACAAGCGTGCAGATGACGCTCTGTACAGAGCAAAACAAAATGGAAAAAATCAGATTGCATTCTACAGCTGCAGATAATATATGGCATATAAAATAAAAACCTGATTCTTTTGTGACCAGCCCCATGTCAAGCAGACATGGGGCTGGTCACATTTGGGAATGATATGATACCCCTTAAGTAGACAAGGTAAATGACCAAAATCTACTTAGGGGGTATTTTATATGCTTTTCAAAATTGCAGAAAACTATTATTTCGTTGTACTGCCAAAACCTCCGTTACGGACTTCACATACATCATCATCCACGGTGATCCCATACTCCACGAAAATCCCCTGCGCAAAGCCGGTACCTGCCTCCACGTTTACGGTCTTTCCTTCATTGGAATCATTGGTGATCTTCACGAAAATATGGCCTTCATTATCTGAATAAAAGTAGTCGCTGTCAATAACACCAACCGTATTATTGAGCTGCAGACGGTACTTGAATCCCAGACCGCTTCTGGGATACAGCTTAAGCACCCATCCCTCATCCATCTCAGCGCGCACCCCTGTGGGGATTTTCATGGTCTCACCCGGTTTCAGTTCAAAGGAAAGGGGGCTGTAGAAATCATATCCTGCGCTTCCTGCGGTAGCTCTTTTAGGAAGCTTTATGCTGTCATATACTGCCTCTGTCTCCGCCTCTGACACCTGGCCAAAGGTATCCTTCCATCCTTCTGCAAACTGTTCTCTGCTCACTTTATGAAATTTCGCGATTCTTCTCATTGTCATCTCCTGTATGTTGTTTTTTATTTACTCTGCGTGCAGTATTACATTTCCCTCTTTCAGGGACCTCTGTACGTCAATGACCCTCTGGTTGGAACTTCCCTTCCATTTCAGGGCAATATCTTTCTTCTCTGTGACAAATTTGCCGTCCACCAGCACATCCAGATATTGAAGTATCTCTTTTCCCCGGAGTTCCTCCCACAGATATCCTGTGTACAGCCATATGGTCCTGGCTGGAAACTTTTCCTTTATTTCTTTCGCCAATGCTGTCACTTCCGGCACATTTTGAAAATACAGAGGGTCACCTCCGGAAAATGTGATCCCGGATATGTAATCCTTGCTCAATTGTTCAAAAACCTCTTCTTTTGCTGCCTCGTCAAAAATAAGGCCATTTCCCGAATCCCAGGTGATGGGATTCTGACAGTCCTTGCAGCAGTGAGAGCAGCCGGATACCCATAAGACTACCCGCAGGCCGTCCCCGTTTAACATGTCATCTTTTGTAATATTATGATATCTCATGAACTTTCCCTCCCAAAGCATACAGCGGCGTCTGACAGGCCGCACGCATCCTGACTCATGTACTGCGCCTTCCGCGCATAAAAGGGGAGAACCGGCGGCCCGGATACAGGCGGCTTGGCTCTCCCCTCACTATTTTTGAATTACTGTGCGTCCTTCGGCACGTCCTTGATGCTGAAGCTGATCCTTCCCATCTTGTCCTTGCCCATGCAGATTACCTTCACCTTGTCTCCAAGTGTCAGGACATCCTCAACACGGTTGATTCTCTCTTTGGCTATTTTGGAGATATGAACCATACCTTCTTTGCCGGGAGCGAATTCCAGGAATGCACCAAAGTCTTTGATGCTTACAACCTTGCCTGTATAGATCTGGCCTTCCACAAAATCTGTGGTGATGACCTTCACATAGTGAAGCGCCTTATCCATCATCTTCTGGTCTGTGCCACAGACAGAGACAGCACCGGTATCATCAATGTCAATCTTAACACCAGTCTCATCAATGATCGCATTGATGGTCTTTCCTCTCTGGCCTACCACATCACCAATCTTCTCCGGATCGATCTGGATCTGGATGATCTTCGGTGCATACTCATTCACGTGGTCTCTCGGAGCCGGAATACATTTTTCCATAACTTCTGTCAGGATGTACTCTCTGGCTTCTTTTGTTCTGGCAATGGCCTCCTCGATGATTGGTCTTGTCAGTCCGTGGATCTTAATATCCATCTGGATCGCTGTGATACCGTCATGTGTACCGGCCACCTTGAAGTCCATATCTCCGAAGAAATCCTCAAGACCCTGGATGTCTGTCAGTACAATATAATCATCATCTGTGTCGCCTGTCACCAGTCCACAGGAGATTCCGGCTACTGTTTTCTTGATCGGAACACCTGCTGCCATCAGAGACATGGTGGAAGCACAGATACTTGCCTGTGATGTGGAACCGTTGGACTCGAAAGTCTCAGATACGGTACGGATCGCGTACGGGAACTCCTCTGTTGTGGGGAGTACCGGCACCAGGGCACGTTCAGCCAGTGCACCATGGCCGATCTCACGGCGTCCCGGTCCTCTGGAAGGTTTTGTCTCACCTACGGAGTAGGATGGGAAATTATAGTGGTGCATGTAGCGTTTGCTGGTCTCAAACTCATCCAGTCCGTCCAGTCTCTGTGCCTCGGAAAGAGGAGCCAGAGTTGTGATGGTACAAATCTGTGTCTGTCCACGGGTAAACATAGCGGAACCGTGTACCCTGGGGATCAGGTCTGTCTCTGCTGCCAGAGCACGGATCTGTCTGATATCACGGCCATCCGGACGCTTGTGGTCCTTCAGGATCATTTTGCGGACAGTCTTTTTCTGGTACTGGTAAACAGCATCAGGAAGCAGTGCCAGCCACTCTTCATTATCAGCAAAGGCCTCTTCCAGCTTTTCTGTGATCACACGGATGTTGCCTTCTCTTGTCTGCTTGTCATCCGAGAATACAGCTTCTTCCATGGCTTCCGGTGTGACAATTTCCTTGATCGCCGCAAACAGTTCTTCCGGAACCGCACAGCTTTCATAGGTATGCTTTTCTTTTCCGCATTCAGCCACGATCTTATCAATAAATGCGATGATCTCACGGTTCACATCATGAGCCATGAAGATCGCCTCGATCATCTTGTCTTCCGGGATCTCGTTGGCTCCGGCTTCGATCATGATGACTTTTTCTCTTGTGGATGCAACGGTAAGCTGCAGGTCTGAGACATCCTTCTGCGCAAGTGTAGGATTTACGATCAGCTCTCCGTCTATCATTCCGATCATAGTTGCAGCACAGGGGCCGTCAAACGGAATATCGGAAATACAGGTTGCGATAGAAGAACCCAGCATAGCAACCACCTCAGGGTTGCAGTCCGGATCAACAGACATTACCATATTGCTCAGAGTAACGTCATTTCTATAATCTTTAGGGAACAGAGGACGCATAGGACGGTCAATGACACGTGAAGTCAGGATCGCATGTTCGCTGGCCTTTCCCTCTCTCTTGTTAAATCCACCCGGGATCTTTCCAACTGCGTATAATTTTTCTTCGTACTCAACACTCATAGGGAAAAAGTCAATTCCCTCTCTTGGTTTGTCGGAAGCTGTTGCTGTAGATAAAACGGTGGTATCACCGTAATGCATGAAGGCTGCGCCGTTTGCCTGCTTTGCCACGCGGTCAATCTCCACCGTCAGGTTTCTGCCTGCAAGTTCCATGGTAAAACTCTTGTACATATTATATCTCCTTTTCGTTCTTCGGCGTTGCGCTGTCCGAAACAACTGAAAAATGCACTTCCAAAATAAGCCGGGAAATACCCTTTTCAGTGGTCTCGGTTCCAGTATCTTCGCCGTGATAAAATGGGGCGGAAAACTCCGCCCCTAGGTTTGACTGATTATTTTCTAAGACCTAACTTCTCGATCAAAGCACGGTATCTCTCAATATCAGTTTTCTTCAGATAAGCAAGTAAACCACGTCTCTGACCTACCATTTTCAGAAGACCTCTTCTGGAATGATGATCTTTGTGATTTGCCTTTAAGTGCTCTGTCAGTTCCTCAATCCTTGCTGTTAAAACTGCAACCTGCACTTCCGGTGAACCTGTGTCACCCGGTGTTCTTGCATATTCTGTCATGATAGCTTGTTTCTTTTCTTTAGAAATCATTGTATGTTCCTCCATATTTTTTTATAATCGCCTCTGATTAAGAAACGGTCGGAGTTTCCAATTCCTGAATCAGGGCTGTGCTCATACTTGTTTAGTATAGCATAACAACCTATAATTGTAAAGTAACTTTTTATCATCAAATACGGCCTGTCAGCAGTAAGCAGTAACCGTTCATTAAAATAAACGCACGCCCCAAACGGCCTGTTCCCTGTACAGATTGGACACTTTTATACCGGTAGCTGAGCTGCTGGCATGCACCACCTGGCCGTCTCCGATGTACATGACCACATGATAAATATAACCATTTTCCGAATAAAAGATCAAGTCCCCCGGAAGCGCTTCCTCCACAGATATCCTCTGCCCCACATTTGCCTGGTCCTCTGCCACTCTGGGGATGTCCACGCCAAAGTCACTGTAGAGTGTCTGCACAAATCCGGAGCAGTCCGCGCCGTTGGTCAGGCTTGTCCCGCCCCACACATAGGGATTTCCCACGAACTGAAGGGCATAGTTGACAATGGATGTACGCACATCCGAAGGATTGATGACCGGCACCGGCTCCGGGTCGTCCACAGGGTACGCAAGAACAGGCTCCGCAAGCCCCGTCATTTCCAGGTAATCCGTCTCATTGCTTCCAAGCATGTCCAGATACAGGTTGCACACATATCCGCTCATCTCCCCTGATGTGATATAGGACCATTCCCCCTCTGTGCTCTCCACATAGCAGAGCCCGTCCTTGGGGAGCTTGCCGATAATGGCAACGTCTGTGCCGGCGCCCTCCCTGATGTTCAGACAAGTATCCACATCCGCCACAGCACAGCACTCCTGTTCCGGTACCTCCTCGGCAGGCTCCGCAAATACAGGCACTGCTGTCAGAAGCATACTGGTTCCTACTAATGTATAACTGATCTTTTTCATAAAATTCTGCATAAAATACTCCTTTTCAAAGAATCCATAAATTCCTTCCTGGCGGATTTGCTTCCGGCAGGACACAAAAAGCCCGCGGCTCATCTGCCGCAGGCTTTTTCTTTGGTATTCTGAACAATAAAAGCGTATCTTTTATTGTATTATAGAGTATTGCCCGTTTTTTACAATTTTATTACAATTCCATTACAATTCTTTTATCTTCTTCCGGTTCTTCATCCAGAATAGAAAATGCAATGTTTGTCGCATGGTCAGCCACACGCTCCAGACCGGAAATAAGGTCTGAATAGATCATGCTGGCGTCCGGTGTACATTCGTTTTTGGTAAGACGCTGTATATGGGTTGCCTGGAGATGTCTCTCCATCTCATCAATACTGTCCTCCAGCTCCAAAATCTCCTGGAGGTGTTTCTGGCTGTTATTGGAGAACATGTCCATGGAGTAGGTCATGATCCTTATAACCTTGTCCATCATTTCAGCCAGCTCCTTCTGGGCCGCCGGACTGAATTCAATGTTCTTCTCCCTGCGCTCAATGGCTGAATCTGCCACATTTTCCGCATGGTCCCCGATTCTCTCAATATCGTTCACCACGTGGAAAAGACCGCCTATGCTTTTAATATCATCAATGGGCAGGGTACTCTGGTTGATGGCGATCAGATAATCCGTGATGGCATGGTTCATATAATCAATATGTTTTTCCACCCGGTACACTTCTGCGATCTCGTCCTCATCCAGTGTGATCAGCGCATTCATAGCCCTGTTTAAATTGGTGATAGCCATATTGCCCATTCTCTCCAGCTCTTTTGTAGCTTCCACTACAGCCGTGCTGGGGGAAAATACATTGGTCGGCCCTATGTATTCCAGTTGGAAACCGCCGTCCGCTGCCACTTCGTCCTTTCCGGGTACGAACAGATATGTCATCTTCACAATGGCACCTGAGAACGGCAGTAAGATCAGCACCTGGAAAACTTTGAACAGGGTGTGGGCATTCGCCACGCTCCGTCCTATGTTGCCTCCGGAAAGTGTGGTGATCGCATTCTCAATCCAAGTCTCACCTGCCAGCAGCAGCACTGCCATAATTATGGTGCCGATCACATTAAACAGAAAATGGATCAGCGCTGCGCGCTTTGCGTCTTTGTTTCCATTGAGGGCTGCCAGCAGTGCAGAGGTACACGCACCGATATTACAGCCTAAAATAATGTAAAAGCAGATTCCCAATGGAAGCAGTCCCTGCTGCGCCATCAAAAGCAGGATACTGACCGTTACCGATGAACTTTGAACAATGGCTGTGATCAAAAATCCGATGAAGATACCTAATAACGGATTTTTCAGATTGGATAAAAGGCTGATGATAATAGGTGATTCCTTCAGACCTGCCATACTGCCCGACATAAGCGAAAGGCCCATGAACAGGATACCAAAGCCCAGGATAACCTCACCGACCTTTTTCACCTTCTCCTTTTTGCAGAACATAACAATGATCACACCCAGCATCAAAAATACCGGGGCGATCTGGGAAAGGTTAAATGCCACCAGCTGTGACGTGATGGTGGTACCGATATTGGCACCCATGATCACACCTGCTGCCTGGTAGAGATTCATCAGCCCTGCATTTACAAAGCTGACTACCATTACTGTGGTCGCACTGGATGACTGGATAATGGCACAGAAAATCATGCCGAACAGCATTCCCACAAATTTGTTTTTTGTAAAGAAAGCCAGAAAACTACGCATCTTTGCTCCTGCGGCTTTTTCAATGCTGTCACTCATCACCCGCATGCCGTACAGGAACAACCCTAAGCCGCCTATCAGCGTCAAAATGTTTCCTACGTTCATTCTTATCTCCTTGGTAAAAAAAGATTCCGTTATAAACTATAATAGAAATTTTGAGGTTTGTCCATCATTATTTGTCAAACGCTTTGAAAAATTCTCGACCTTTTTGGACATCCACATCCAATTGTCCCTTTAATTCCTGCAGGGAGGCGAATTTTCTCTCAGGCCTCAGATAACGGTAAAAACGCACCTCCGCGTCCTGTCCGTACAAGTCCTCGTCACAGTCAAACAGGTATGTCTCCACACCCAGAAAATGCTCTGCCACTGTGGGCTTATACCCTACGTTGGTAATTCCCTGGTATATTTTGTCTCCAATGCGGGAACGGGTGATATAGACACCGTTGGGCGGCAGTTTTTTACAGACCGGAGGGATCAGATTGGCAGTAGGTACTCCTATGGTGCGCCCCAGCTGCCTGCCGTGTACAATCTCACCTCTGGTAAAATACACATATCCCAAAAGCTCGTTGACCTTTTCCATATTCCCTTTTTCCAGCTCTTCCCGCACATAGGTGCTGCTGATCTCCCGATTCCCGTCTTTTAATTTTTCCACTACATCCACAGTAAAACCATAAGTTTTTCCCATGTCATCCAAAAGAGCAGGGGAACCGGCCCTGTCGTGGCCGAATCTGAAATCAGGGCCTACTGCCAGATATTTTACATGCATCCGGTTCACCAGAAATTCTTTTACAAACGCCTCTGCCTCCATGTGCATCAGTTCATCTGTAAAGGGACACTCCACCAGAATATCCATGCCCCGCTCACAGGCCAGCTCTTCCCGCTCTTCATTGGTCAGAAGTCCCTTTGCAGGGGTATGTAGAAGCCTTACTACAGGTGATACGTCAAAAGTAAAGATAACCGCCTTACAGTTATCTTCTTTTTTTTCCCGTATGCAGTTCATGAGCTTCTGATGTCCTCTGTGCAGCCCGTCGAATTTTCCCAGGGTGACTGCACTCGTCTCCCCCTCGCCAAGCCTTGGCACATCTGTTGTATATATCATGGTGTCTCCTTTCTGCTCTCCGCAAAATCCTCCGGGGTGCAGAACATGGTAATCAGCCGAAACTGTTCTCTTTTCTTTTCATATTCATAGAGGCCTATGAACCGCTGTCCGCTGTCATACATACGAACCCTGGTACCGTCCTCCATCTCCTCCTGGGCAGGGACAGCATTCCCGTTGCGCAGCATTTTGTCAAATTGTGCAGGGGCGTGTATCTCCCCGTATTCGGAAAACATCTGCTCAATGGTGACAACATGGGACAAAATACAGCCCTCTCCCACTGCCGCCTCAACCTCAGAAAGCCTCATGGCATCCTTCACATCAAACCGCTCTACCCGGGTGCGCAGCAGGCTTTCCATACAGCCCCCGCATCCCAGCCTCCGGCCAATATCGTGGCACAGAGTCCTGATATAGGTCCCTTTGGAGCAAGTCACTCGAAACCGCACAAGCGGAAGGTCCGTCTCCAGTATCTCTATGTGGTAAAATACCACACGCCGCGGCTTTCTCTCAACTTCTTTTCCCTCCCGGGCAAGTTCGTAAAGCTTTCTGCCGTTAACCTTCAAAGCAGAATACATGGGCGGGATCTGCTGCTGCTCTCCCAGAAAACTCTCTATACAGGAACGCACTGTGGCAGGATCAGCTGTAACTTCTCTTTTCTCCAGCACAGTGCCTGTGATATCCTGGGTATCTGTGCTGATCCCCAGGTGCAGAACTGCCTCGTATGTCTTCCGCTTATCGGTCAGAAGGTCACACAGCTTAGTCGCCTTTCCCAGACATACCGGAAGGACCCCTTCGGCATCCGGGTCCAGTGTGCCCGTGTGGCCTATCTTCTTTTGCCTTAAAATGCCCCGAAGTTTTGCCACAACGTCATGGGATGTATATCCCTTTTCCTTGTATATATTGATAACTCCGTTAATCACTGCATTTTTCCTTTATCTGTTTTTCGATATGTCCTGTCAGGTTGTTGATGACATCATAGACGGAACCCTGCATGGTACAGCCCGCTGCCTTCACATGACCGCCGCCGGAAAAATAGCTGGCTGCCACATTCACATCCACAGGTCCGTTGGAGCGCATGCTCACTTTAAATTCCTGTGTTTTTACCTCGTATAAGAAGACAGCAACCTCCACGCCTTTGGTAATGCGCAGCTGGTCTACAATGCCGTCCAGATCTTTTGGTTCCACACCGTAAAACTCCATATCCCGCTTTCTGATACAGCCGATAATACATTTTCCGTCCAGCAGCATGATACTCTCCATCAGGCATCTGCCCAAGATCTGGTTCTGTACATAGCTTTTCTGGAAAAACGTCTCATCAATGATCTTGGTAAAATCTATTCCTTTTTCCATCAGCTTTGCCGCAATACGCAGCGTTTCCGGGGTTGTGGAAGAAAATTTAAACACGCCTGTGTCATGGGCCATTCCCATATAAATGGCCTCTGCCACAGACTTTGATACCTGTTCCTCATCCAGAAGTCCAAACAGCACCTCAGAAGCAGAACTCACATCCGGCTTCACCACATTGATATCACCAAAGCCTTTGTTGCTCACATGGTGGTCAATGCAGATCTTTCTCTTTGCCTTCTGGTAAGCCTCCCACGCCACACCGATACGGTCTGACGTGCTGGTGTCAATGACAAAAAACACGTCATATGCCTCCTCATCGTTGTAGGCGGTCCTGATCTCATCCAGATGTGAGATCATAGAAAACGCATCTCTTGGCTTTTCCAGATAAATATCCGTATGGATCTCCGGATAGTTTTCCCGCAGATAGAGGTAAAGTCCCATACAGGACCCCACACAGTCACCGTCCGGACGAACGTGTCCGGCGATGGCTGCCCTCTTAATGCCTTTCAGTTCACTGGCTATCTTCTCCATCCTCATGCACCTCCGATGCTGTGTCCTTTTTGCTGACTTCATCAATCAGCTTAGACATGGTCACGCCATATTCAATAGATTCATCCAGGATGAACCGTATTTCCGGCGTATTTCTAAGGTTCACCGTCTTGGCGAGCTGCCTGCGGATATAGCTTTCCGCACTGCGAAGCCCCGCGAGGGTGTCCTTTTTCGCTTCCGCATCGCCAAGCACACTGATATATGCTTTGCAGGTCTTAAGGTCCGGTGCCACTTCCACTGCAGTTACACTGGTCATGGGTTTTATGCGCGGATCCTTAATACCGTTACGGATGATCTCTGCCAGTTCTTTGTGAACCTCAGCGTTCACCCGTGTATTTTTAATACTGTTTTTTCTCATAAAAGCTCTCCTATCTCGGCACTTCCACCATAATATAAGCTTCTACCCTGTCTTCCTCTTGTACGTCACTGAAGTCCTCGAATACGAGACCGCACTCATAACCTGCTTTCACTTCTTTTACATCATCCTTGAAACGCTTCAGAGATGCCAGAATACCTTCGTAAATCTGCTCTTCTCCTCTGGTAATGCGGACTTTGCAGTTTCTCTGGAACATACCATCCAGAACATATCCGCCGGCAATGGTACCCACATCGGATGACTTGAACGTCTGGCGCACTTCCGCATGGCCAATCACCTTTTCCTCGTATACCGGATCCAGCATACCCTTCATGGCTGCTTCCACATCCTCGATGGCCTGATAGATGACACGATACAGACGCAGGTCAACGCCTTCCTGTTCTGCAATTGCCTTTGCCGTCACATCCGGGCGTACATTGAAACCGATGATAATGGCATTGGACGCACTTGCAAGGGTAACATCTGATTCATTGATGGCACCCACACCGCCATGGATGACTTTTACCACAACCTCTTCGTTAGACAGCTTCACAAGACTCTGTTTTACTGCTTCTACAGACCCCTGTACATCGGCTTTCACGATGATAGGAAGCTCTTTCAGATTGCCTGCCTGAATCTGTGTGAACAGATCATCCAGAGACATCTTAGCTTTTGTCTCTTCCAGCAGACGGTTTCTATTTTCGGAAACAAAGGTAGCAGCAAAATGTTTTGCCTCTTTGTCATTTTCTGTTGCAACCAGGATCTCTCCTGCGTTGGGCACGTCACTCAGACCCAGAATCTCTACCGGGGTGGACGGAGCTGCCTCTTTTACTCTTCTTCCCTTGTCATCCATCATGGCACGGACTTTACCGGAGCAGGCTCCGGCTGCAATGAAGTCACCCACATGCAGGGTACCCTTCTGTACCAGAATTGTGGCAACAGGGCCTTTTCCTTTGTCAAGTTCCGCTTCGATCACGAGGCCTCTTGCCATTCTCTTGGGATTGGCTTTCAGCTCTGCCACCTCAGCTGTCAGTAGGATCATCTCTAAAAGAGTCTCGATCCCCTCCCCTGAATGTGCGGAAACCGGTACAAAGATGGTGCTTCCGCCCCAGTCTTCCGGGATCAGCTCATACTCGGATAATTCCTGTTTTACTCTCTCGATATTGGCGCTGGGCTTATCAATCTTGTTGATAGCAACAATGATCTCAACACCTGCGGCTTTGGCATGGTTGATAGCTTCCACGGTCTGGGGCATAACACCGTCGTCCGCAGCTACTACCAGGATCGCAATATCAGTTGCATTGGCACCACGCATACGCATAGCGGTAAATGCCTCATGTCCCGGCGTATCCAGGAATGCGATCTTCTGATCATTGATGGTAACCACATAAGCACCGATGTGCTGTGTAATACCTCCTGCCTCTCGGTCTGTCACATGTGTATTTCTGATGCAGTCCAAAAGAGATGTTTTACCATGGTCAACATGACCCATAACACAGACTACCGGAGGTCTTGGAACCAGTAAGGATTCGTCTTCATCATCCTCTTTTAGGAGTTCTGCGATAACATCCACCTTTACTTCCGGTTCTGCGATGATATCGTAGCCCAGTGCGATCTCCTCCGCTTTCTCAAAGTCGATCTCGTGGTTCACGGTAACCATAACGCCTTCCATAAACAGTTTCTTAACGATAACTGAAGGCTGCATCTTCATCTTCTCAGCCAGCTCACGGATCGTCATTTTCTCCGGAAGTGTGATCTCCTTTACAACTTCCTTCTTCTCTTCCACCTTAGGCTGTGTGTTTGGTCTCTGCAGCGCCCTTGGCAGTCTCTGGTTCGGACGTCTTCCGCCGCCCTGGTTCGGACGTTTGCTGCCTGCCTGGTTCGGGCGTTTGCTGCCTGCCTGGAAGTCATCTTTCTTAACGTCCTTTTTCTTATTCTCACGGTTTAATTTACGGCTGTCTTTCTCCACAAATTCCAGCTTGGGAGCATCTGATTTGCCGCCTTTATCTCTGTTAAATCCACCGCCCTGACGGTTATCCGTACCTCTCTGCCTGTTGTCGCCAAAACGGTTCGGACCGCTGCCTGTTCTTGGACGGTTATCCCCGCCTCTGTTGTCATTGTTGTAACGGGGACGATCCCCTGTGTTTGTTCTCGGACGGTTGTCACCGGTTCGGTTGTCGCTGTTGTAGC
>ENA-UAPG01000357-UAPG01000357.1-human-gut-metagenome-genome-assembly--contig:-NODE-357-length-14806-cov-12.848417_pt1 | contig 14806 bp, 15 predicted proteins | sample MGYA00243478_ERZ654573 | MGnify/ENA primary metagenome ERZ654573 (study PRJEB26926, sample SAMN06164711) | human gut metagenome | biome: ENVO:00009003; feature: ENVO:2100002; material: ENVO:00002003... | reverse complement strand
CCCTGGAATCGTAAAATTACCGGCTCATACTTTGCCCGGCCTGTACCTATTATTATATCCCGGAGAACGGCAGCACACAAGCATTTACTTTTGCTATCTTATCTCTTTTCGCACGGGTCCCACACTCCTGTCCTACTGCTACCTGCCCACTGCCCTGCTGCTACTTATGCACCGCCCTGCTGTTACCTGTCCACTGCCCTGCTGCTGCTTATACACCGCCCTGCTGCTACCTGTCCACTGCCCTGCTACTACCTGTCCACCGCCCTACTGCTACCTGTCCACTGCCCTGCTGCTACTTATCCACTGCCCCGCTGCTACCTGTCCACTGCCCTGCTGCTACCTGTCCACCGCCCTGCCCACACTTGCCGCGTACACTGCGCATTCATACTCCGCCCCGGCAGACGGTCCCGGCGCAAATCCCAGAAGCTCGTCAAGGCAGTCCTGGTCATAGGCACCAATGGCACAGGTTCCGCAGCCAATGGCCTCACATGCCAGATACAGATTTTCACACACATGTCCTGCATCCAAAAGGATGTACTTATGTGCCTTCATGCCGTACCGCCATTCTGTCCGGTAGGGAACCACGCTCCACACAAATGTCACAGGTGCTGAGGCCGCAAAATACTGTCCGCAGAGCGCCTGGGTCAATTCCCCCTCAAAATCCTGCCTTCCATCCCATATCTCAAGGGCATGTTCCATGGGAAGATAATGGTAGATCCCCTTCTCAAGTCCGTCCACATGGTTCACAAACAGATATGTCTCAAAGGGGTGCCGGCAGCCGGCTGAGGGAACATTCCTGAGCGTGGCAAAATGGTTCTTTCCAATCACCCTCCTGATTCCCTGGGCCGCCCACAAAAGAAACGACAACTCTCTTAAAGTAACTGCCTCACCGCTGTATTTCCTCCTGCTCACCCTGCCTTGCAGAAGACACAACAGATCCGCATTTCCCGCAATCCCATCAAAATCCGTTGTCAGAGATATGATGTGCTCTCCCTTTTTCGCCTTCACATAAGGCGCTTCCGGAAGCTTCTGCTCCTGGTCCGTGGCCTCGGCCCCGGCATCGGAGACATTATAGGCCTTTAACAGTTCCCGGTTCTGCATGATCTTATATTTCGTCTCATCATTCATACCCTTTTCCTCCCTGTCCGTTTTGCCTTTTATTATAACAAAATCCCCATATTAGTACAATCCGATTCCAGGCCCGTACTCTACGCAGCGTAGGTTGTGTTTTTGCTCCCGGTAACGTACTATAAAGGTAACTATTCCGTAGGTCTGCGCATTCACTGCGCTGACCGTAAGAAAGTGTACCACGGCCAAGGAAAAATCCCATCGCCAAAGGCGATTTTGCATGGATTTTTGCCTGTAACTGTGAGGGCACTGAACAGTTACCTATAAAGAAAAAACAAAGGAGTTTGATCATGAATCACTATATCACCGGCAGCACCATACGGGAGCTGCGAGAAAAAAAGAAAATGACCCAGGCAGAGCTTGCAGGCAGGCTGGACGTAAGCGACAAAACCATATCTAAATGGGAAACCTCCAAAGGCCTTCCTGACATCAGCCTGATCGAGCCGCTGGCCAAAGTGCTGGGCATATCCGTGGTGGAACTGCTGACCGGGGACTGTGTCTCCAACAGCAACATTTCCAGCAATATGCTCCGCTCAAAGCTCTATGTCTGCCCTGTATGCGGAAATGTGATACACACCATGGGGGAAAGCGTTGTGAGCTGCTGCGGCATCACCCTTCCGGCCCTGGAAGCCGAAACCATAGATACAGGACACACCCTTGTCACAGAGATTGTAGATGATGAATATTACATCACCATGGAACATGAAATGACAAAGACACATTTTATTTCCTTCTTTGCCTATGTGACCTCCGGACGCTTTGAGCTTGTCAAGCTTTATCCCGAACAAAGCCCGGAAGCCAGGTTCCCCAAAAAGGGGCATGGTATTTTGTACGCATACTGCAACCGGCATGGGCTGATGAAAATGAAAATATAAAAAAACCGCCCGGATCTTACACAGCCGGGCGGACACAAAAAGAAAAGCACCGTCCCCGCAGCTCCAACTCTGCAAAAACAGTGCTTTTTAATGCGCCTTCAGGGACTCGAACCCTGGACAAATAGATTAAGAGTCTACTGCTCTACCAACTGAGCTAAAGGCGCATATTTTGTAACGCAAGACATATTATAAGCGATATTCCAGAAAAATGCAAGTATCTTTTTTACATTTTTTTATGTTTTTTATCATATACATTTAACACTGCACCCAAATAACGCAATTTCCGCTGTTTTTCCACATCCGGCCGCAGGCCGGGGGCGGCTTTACAGCCACACCCCAAGTTCCTCTGCCAGCTCTTCCTTGCTGATCCCGCCGGTCTCCCGGCTCATTACCTTGCCGTCTTTTACGAACAGGAAGGTGGGAACCTGCAGGATCTTATATCTCTGGGCCAGATTGATATTTTCATCCACATTGACCTTGCCGAACAGGGCCTTGCCCTCCAAATCCTCAGACAGCTCCTCGATCACCGGTGCCATCTGTTTGCACGGGCCACACCAGGTTGCATAAAAATCCACCAGTACAGGCAGATCCGCCCCCATCACAACCTTGTCAAAATTCTGTTCCGTAATCACTTCAACCATGATTTTCTCCTTTCCGGCTAAGCGTTACACGCTTTCTTATAGTAGTTTTTACTGTTTTCCCCGTTTTCTTACTTTTTCTTTTTTCCAGCTGAACTTAAAAGCTTATTCACTTCTCCGACTGATTTCAAGATATCAGCAGTTTTGCTGCCCATTTTCCTGTTTGTATATGCCCATTCAAAGAGGGAGTTCTGCATATTTTTCTTCTTTGCCATAGGATACTTCCTTTCAGGTAAAACTGCTTCTCTATATCATATGACAAAAATCCCGGACCGAAACCCGGTTTCTGCTTCCCTATCTGGCTGCGATCAGCTTGTGGATAGGATTCCCTACGGAGGAAAACTTCTCCTCATATTCCGTCATCACATTCCCCCGGTTCAGTTCCTTGTCGTGATGCAGGTCATAGGTGCAGGCCAGCAGCTTCCACCCGGCCTCCTTAACTTCCTCCACGGAAAAATCAAAAAGTTCCCTGTTGTCTGTCTTGAACTCCACAGTGCCGTCTTTAGCCAGTATGGCGTCATAGCGCTCCAGGAACTGCCTTGATGTGAGCCTTCTCTTTGCATGGCGCTCCTTGGGCCACGGGTCGGAAAAGTTTAAATATATTCTGTCCACTTCTTCGGGATTAAATACAAGCGGCAGCTCCCTGGCATCCATTCTCATGAAAAATAAATTGTGAGGTGCCTCTGTCCCGTTTTCCCGCTCCTCCATCTTCTGGAGTGCCCGCAGCAGAACGCTGTCATACATCTCAATCCCTACATAATTAATATGCGGACTGCGAGCAGCCATGTCCATAATAAAACGGCCCTTTCCCATTCCCACCTCTATATGGATAGGATTTTCATTTCGGAACACCTCATGCCACTTTCCACGGTTTTCCTGAGGATCCTGTATCACATAAGTGCTCCCGGCAATGGCATCCTTTGCTCCAGGTATATTTCTCAAACGCATTTCATATCCAGCCTTTCTTCGCATCTTTCTTGCAGACGAAGCCGGCCGGCATACACAGCCGGCATTTTCCGCCTTCTTTCAGTATAACTGAAAACTTTTTGCTTTGTCAAAGATTACCGCAAAATTCGCCAAAAAACATAAGAAAAACGCCCGTCACAATTATATCTTTTGTATAAATTAGCTTAAATATTATGAAGATTTCTATGGATTTTTTCTGAAAAAGGTGTATGATATATAGAAGACACAAGGAGGAAAATCTATGGAAGATGTAATCAGCAAACTGGCAGAGATTGAAGCCGCCGCTTCCCGGATCATGGAGGACGTTGCTGTCCAGAAAAAAAAGCTTTCCGAAGAGAATGATGCCCAGATCAAAGCCTTCGACGAGGAAGCCGACCGGAAAACTGCCAAAGAACTGGAGTCCATCCGCAGAGACCTGGAAGTCAACATGGAAAAAGAACTGGATAACCAGAAAGCGGAAACGGATGAAATCCTGCATAAAATGGAAAAGTATTATGAAGCCCATCACGAAGAGATGGCTCAGAAACTGTATGACAAAATATTAAGGATGTGATGTTATGGGAACCCTGTTATCTTACAGCGGTCTTTCAACAAAGATCCGTGCCATGCAGAGCAAGCTCATGACGGAAAGGCAGTATCAGGAAATCGCTCAGTTAGAATCTGTTCCCCAGGTGGTTGCATATTTAAAAAAGCAGCCCGGATTCAAAGAGCTGTGGACTGACCTGGATGAAAACTCCCTCCACAGGGGGGATATCGAGAAGCTGCTTACCCACACGATCCATCAGAACTTTGCTAAGATTTACAAATTCGCCAATCCCTCCCAGCGTACTTTTATGGCCCTGTACTTTAAGCGGTACGAGATCGCCATTATGAAGGAATGTCTAAGAAGGGTATTTGACAAGACCCGGGAAGGGCTGGATCTATCGCTGTTCAAAGATTTCTTTGACCGGCATTCCAAACTGGATTTGGATAAGCTGACCCAAGCAGCTACAATTGAAGAATTTGTAAACAGTCTGAAAGGTACGGAATATTACTCCCCACTGTCTAAGATCGGGGAAGAATATACACCGCTCCTTTTTGATTACGGCATGGCGCTGGACCAGTATTATTTTGCAAATATCTGGTCTGTAAAAGATAAGCTGTTCAAAAAAAGAGATCTGCAAGAAATCATAAAGGCCTACGGCAACAAATTCGATATGCTTAACCTGCAGTGGATCTACCGTTCCCGCAGGTATTACCATATGGCCCCGGCTGATATCTACGCACTGCTCATACCTGTGCACTATAAGCTCTCCCACAAAGAGATCACCGCGCTGGTGGAAGCAGCGGACAATGAGGAGTTCCGCCGCGTGCTGGATACCACTGCCTATAAAAAACGTTACCCGGAACTTGCGCCGGAGAACCTGGAAGAATACTATACTCTGAATCTCAGGAATGTCCTGGAATCGGAGGCAAGAAAATACCCGCACTCAGTCATTATGATCTATTCCTATTTTTATCACAAGGAACACGAAGTAGACCGGCTCACCACTGCCATAGAGTGTATCCGCTACGGACTGTCCCCGGCTGAGACGCTGGATTATATTCACAAAAACTAACCTCGGAGGTAATTGACATGATTGAGAAAATGAAATTCTTGAGCATTACCGGTCCGAAGTCTGACATTGACAGAGTTGTCAACGAATACCTGGCTAAGTATGAGATCCATCTGGAAAATGCCATGGCACAGCTAACGCAGGTGCAGCACCTGTCCCCTTATATTCAGATCAACCCCTACAAGGAACTTCTGAACAAAGCCACGGAATTTGCAGGGCTGCTGCAGAATACAGAGGATGTGCCGGTCCGGGATATTTCCCTGGATGAAGCCACGGATCTTATTGACTCCCTCAGCCAGAAGCTCTCAGACATCAATGCAGAATGCGATGACCTGAAGGCACAGCGGACGGCAGTTGTGGAAGACTTAAACCGTATCACCCCCTTCCTGAATCTGCCGGAAGATGTGGATAAACTGGTACACTACCGTTTTGTCCAGGTTCGTTTCGGCCGGATCGCGAAAGAATATTACAACAAATTTAAAGAGTATGTCTATGACGGCATGGACACCTGGTTCTATCCATGTCATGAAGATGAATATGTATGGGGCGTCTATTTTGTACCCTGGACCAAGATGGAGGAGGTTGACGCGATCTTCTCTTCCATGCACTTTGAAAGGATCTATCTGAAAAAGGATTATTACCACGGCACCCCCCAGGCCATTCACAGGGAGCTGAAGGAAAAACTGGAAACCATTGACAAGCACATGGCCTCCTGCCAGGAAGAGATACGGCTGCTGCTCCGCGGTGACGCTTCCGCCATACTCTCCGCAAAAGAAGCCCTGAGTGCTCTCTCCACCAACTTTGATGTACGTAAAGTAGCGGCCTGCGTCAAGGAACATCAGGAAACCTTCTATATCCTCTGCGGATGGATGACAGAGAGGGATGCCCTCGCTTTCCAGAAAGACATTGAAAATGATGCCAAACTGTTCTGTATCATTGAGGATGACCAGAACAACATACGCACACAGCCGCCCACAAAACTGAAAAACCCAAAAGTTTTCAAGCCTTTTGAGATGTATGTTAAAATGTACGGCCTTCCCGCCTACAATGAGATGGACCCCACCATGTTCGTGGCGATCACCTATTCCTTCATCTTCGGTGCCATGTTCGGCGATGTGGGACAGGGACTTTTGCTTGCCATCGGCGGATTTTTGCTTTATAGATTCAAAAAAATGGATCTGGCGGCCATCATCGGCACTGCCGGTATCTTCTCCACTTTCTTTGGCTTCATGTTCGGCAGTATCTTCGGGTTTGAGGATGTGCTGGAACCCATATGGCTGCGGCCTGTGGACGCCATGACCAATGTACCCGGCCTGGGCAATATGAACACTGTGTTTATTGTGGCGATCGTCTTTGGTATGTTCCTCATACTGTTGACCATGGTCTTCCATATCATCAATGCAGTGAGGAGCCGCGATACGGAAAATATCCTGTTTGACCAGAATGCCGTCTGCGGACTGGTCTTCTACGGGGCGTTGACCGTTATGATCTTGTTGTACCTGACAGGACATTCTCTTCCGGCAACGGCGATCCTGGTCATCATGTTCGGTGTACCGCTTATCCTGATCATGCTGAAGGAGCCGCTGACACGTATCATTAAGAAAAAACAGCCTGTTGTGGAAGGCGGAAAGGTCATGTTCTTTGTTCAGAGCTTCTTTGAACTGTTTGAGGTAATGCTGAGTTATCTCTCCAACACCCTTTCCTTCGTCCGTATCGGCGCATTTGCGGTCAGCCATGCAGCCATGATGGGCGTTGTACTCATGCTGGGAGGCGCTGAGAGCGGAGGCAGTATCAACTGGCTGGTCATCGTGCTGGGCAATGCCTTTGTATGCGCTATGGAGGGCCTGATCGTAGGTATCCAGGTACTCCGTCTGGAATATTATGAGATGTTCAGCCGCTTCTATAAAGGCAGCGGCAGGGAATTCCACCCTTTCTTAAAGCGCGTAAAAAGAGATAACAAAAATGCAACGATTCAGTAGGTCTGCGCATTCACTGCGCTGACCGTAAAAAAGCATTCCGCAGCCAAGCAAAAATCCCATCGCCAAAGGCGATTCTGCATGGATTTTTGCCTGTAACTGTGAGGGTACTGAACAGTTACACAAAAATGCATAAACCTAAGGAGGATTCATTATTATGACAACATTAATTCAATTTACTATAGCAGCCGCATTAATTTTAAGCATCATTGTTCCCTTCGGATACTTTTTCCTGGGTGAGAAAAATAAAAAACGCTACAAAAAATCACTGGGCGTGAACTGTTTCTTCTTCTTCGGAACCCTTCTGGTGGCTTCTGTTGTGATGATCGGCGGGACCGCTTCCGTAAGCGCTGCCACTGACACAGCTTCCGCCGGACTTGCAACAGGCCTTGGCTACATCGGCGCCGCACTGGTTACCGGCCTTTCCGGTATCGGTTCCGGTATCGCTGTTGCCTCCTCCGCAAGCGCTGCACTGGGTGCCATCAGCGAGGACGGTTCCCTGTTTGGTAAATCCATGATCTTCGTAGCCATGGCAGAAGGTATTGCTCTGTACGGACTTATCATTTCCTTCATGATCTTAGGTAAACTGGGATAAGGGCTGCCTTATATTTTGAATAGAAAGAGACTGATGCATTATGAAAATGTTTTTGATCAGCGATAATATTGACACCTACACAGGAATGCGGCTAGCAGGCGTGGAAGGTGTTGTGGTGCATGAACGCGAAGAGCTGAGAAAAGCTCTGGAGGACGCCATTGCCAACAAGGAAAACGGCATCATCCTGCTGACGGAAAAATTCGGCAGGGAGTTTCCCGATATCATTGACGACATGCGGCTGAACCATCGTCTGCCGCTCATTATAGAAATTCCCGACAGACATGGTACCGGCCGTGCACCCGATTTTATTCTCTCTTATGTCAATGAGGCGATCGGTTTGAAATTATAGATAAAGAAGGTGAACGACATGACAACCGAAGAAAAACTGCAGCATTTCTACGAAGTATCTATGGAAAGCGCACGGGAGGAGTCTGAAAAAGCCCTGGAAGAATACCGGGCCGCCCTCTCCCAGATGCTGGCTGAACATAAAGAAGATAAACAGAAAAATGCCGCCAACCAGTTAAAACTGGAGACGGAGAACGCAAAACGTGAGATAAACAAGGCATTGTCTGCGGAGCAGCTTCACATTAAAAGGCGTCTGTCCAAGAAACAGCAGGAACTGCGTGAGGAATTGTTTGTGGAAGTCAGGAACAAACTGGAGACTTTTATGGGCAGCTCTGAATACCTTGGCTGGCTGGAAGAAAAGATCCGGGAGGCTCTGACTATTGCCGGTGAGGACGAAGTTCAGATTTATCTGACCCCTGCGGACGCCAACCTGCTGGAAACCCTTGCAGCCAGATGCGGGACCCCTCTCTGCCTGTCGGAAACTCCCTTCATGGGCGGTGTCCGCGCGGTGATCCCGGCAAAGAATATTTTAATTGACCACACATTCAAAACTTTATACGAGAACGAAAAAGAAGAATTTAATTTTGACGGAGGACTGCTACATGAATAGAACAGGAATTATCTACGGCATTAACGGTCCCGTCATTTATCTGAAAGGTAATACAGGATTCAAGATGTCGGAAATGGTATACGTGGGAAAGGAAAACCTGGTAGGCGAGGTCATTTCCCTGAAAAAGGATACCACCACTGTTCAGGTTTTCGAGGAAACCAGCGGTTTAAGACCAGGGGAGACGGTCACTGCCACAGGTGATGCCATCTCCGTTATGCTGGGCCCGGGAATCCTGGACAATATATTCGACGGCATCCAGCGTCCCCTCTCTGTCATTGCTGAGCAGTCCGGCAAATACATCTCCCGCGGTATGCAGGTAGATTCCCTGGACACAGAGAAAAAATGGGACGTGCATATGACTATAAAGGACGGCATGGAGGTTCACGGCGGCACCATCATCGCGGAGCTGCAGGAAACCCCGTCCATTGTGCATAAATCCATGGTTCCGCCTCAGGTGGAAGGTATTGTATCCCAAGTGGTAAAGGACGGCGCATACACCGTGACTGACGTTCTGGCAGTGGTCCAGCTTGCCGACGGCAGCGAATATCCCCTGAAACTGGCGCAGAAATGGCCTATCCGTATCCCGCGCCCCACAAACAAACGTTACCCGGCCACCATCCCTTTGGTTACGGGGCAGCGTATCCTGGACACCCTGTTTCCCATTGCCAAGGGCGGCACAGCAGCCGTTCCCGGCGGTTTCGGAACAGGTAAGACCATGACCCAGCATCAGATCGCCAAATGGTCTGACGCGGATATCATTGTCTACATCGGCTGCGGCGAGCGCGGCAATGAGATGACGCAGGTTCTGGAAGATTTCTCAAAGCTCCACGATCCCAAGACGGGCAATGCCCTCATGGCCCGCACCACACTCATCGCCAACACTTCCAACATGCCGGTGGCAGCCCGTGAGGCTTCCATCTACACAGGTATCTCCCTGGCGGAATATTACCGGGATATGGGATACGATGTGGCGATCATGGCTGACTCCACATCCAGGTGGGCTGAGGCTCTGCGTGAGCTGTCCGGACGTCTGGAGGAAATGCCCGCCGAGGAAGGCTTCCCGGCTTATCTGGCATCCCGCCTCTCCGCATTCTACGAGAGGGCAGGCATGATGCAGAACTTAAACGGCACGGAGGGTTCTGTATCCATCATTGGGGCCGTGTCCCCCCAGGGCGGTGACTTCTCCGAACCTGTCACCCAGAACACCAAGCGTTTCGTGCGCTGTTTCTGGGGTCTTGATAAATCCCTGGCTTATGCCAGACATTTCCCGGCGATCCACTGGCTTACCAGCTACAGCGAATATCTGGGCGACCTGTCCCACTGGTACAGTGAAAATGTATCACCCAAATTTGTGGACGACAGAAACCGCCTGATGGCTATCTTAAACCAGGAGAGCAGCCTGATGGAGATCGTAAAGCTGATCGGAAGCGATGTACTGCCGGATGACCAGAAACTGACTCTGGAGATCGCGAGAGTCATCCGTCTGGGCTTCCTGCAACAGAATGCTTTCCATCCCGACGATACCTGTGTGTCCCTGGACAAACAGTTTAAGATGATGGAGGTCATCCTCTATCTGTATAAACGCTGCAGAAGCCTGATCGCCATGGGTATGCCCATGTCAGTGCTCCGCAGGGAGAATATATTTGAGAAGATCATCTCCATCAAATATGATGTTCCCAATGACAAGCTGGAACTGATCGACGATTACATGAAGGCCGTTGACGACTTCTACAACACCGTCATGGAAAAAAATGCATAAGGAGGAACGATTATGGCAATTGAATATCTCGGCTTGAGCGAAATCAATGGACCTCTGGTTGTGCTGGAGGGCGTGCGCGATGCCTCCTTTGATGAAATTGTAGAGTTCAAGGTGGACGACGGTTCCAAAAAGCTGGGCCGAATTGTTGAAATATATGAAGACAAAGCAGTCATCCAGGTGTTTGAGGGTACGGAAAACATGTCCCTTTTGAACACCCACACAAAACTCACAGGCCATCCCATGGAGGTGGAGCTTTCCTCCGATATCCTGGGAAGGACCTTCAATGGTATCGGTAAACCCATTGACGGCCTTGGCCCTGTCATGCCGGAAGTCCGCTCCAACATTAACGGACTTCCCCTTAACCCTGTGACCAGGGAGTATCCACGTAACTATATCCAGACCGGTATCTCAGCCATTGACGGTCTGACTACCTTGATCAGGGGACAGAAGCTGCCTATTTTCTCCGGAAACGGCCTTCCCCATGACCAGTTAGCAGCCCAGATCGTGCAGCAGGCTTCCCTTGGTGGGGACAGCAATGAAAAATTCGCTATTGTATTTGCCGCCATGGGTGTCAAATATGACGTGGCTGAATTTTTCCGCCGTACTTTTGAGGAGAGCGGTGTTGCGGACCATGTGGTCATGTACCTGAACCTGGCAAATGACCCGGTTGTGGAACGACTGATCACCCCCAAAGTGGCCCTGACCGCTGCGGAGTATCTGGCATTTGAAAAGGGTATGCATATTCTTGTGATCCTGACCGATATCACATCCTTTGCGGAGGCCATGCGTGAAGTTTCCTCCTCAAAAGGAGAGATTCCTTCCAGAAAGGGTTATCCCGGATATCTGTACAGTGAACTGGCAACCCTGTACGAGCGGGCCGGCATTGTAAGAGGCGGAACCGGCTCTGTCACACAGATCCCCATCCTGACCATGCCCAATGATGATATCACACATCCGATCCCTGACCTTACAGGCTACATTACGGAAGGCCAGATCGTACTGGAGCGTCAGCTTCACGGGCAGGCTATCTATCCGCCTATCAATGTTCTGCCTTCCCTGTCCAGGCTTATGAAGGACGGTATCGGTGAGGGGTACACAAGGGGCGACCATCAGGATGTAGCCAATCAGCTTTTCTCCTGCTACGCCAAGGTAGGCGACGCAAGAGCACTGGCATCTGTAATCGGTGAGGATGAACTTTCACCGCTGGATAAAAAATACCTGAAATTCGGTGACGCCTTTGAACATGACTTTGTAGGACAGAGACCGGATGAGAACCGGAGCATTGAGGAAACCCTTGATTTAGGCTGGAAACTGTTAGGCATGATTCCAAGAGACGAACTGGACCGTATCGACACCAAGATTCTGGATCAGTATTATCATCCTCTTGATGAGGAAGCATAGTTAATGAAAATCAGGACGCAGTCAGGCAGCCGCCGCTGTGAGTCTGAAAGGCTTAACAGCAAAGTCTTTATAGAAAGGGTGATGTTATGGATCCAAATACCTTTCCAACCAAAGGTAACCTTATATTAGCAAAAAATTCCCTTACACTGTCCAGGCAGGGATTTGATCTGATGGATAAGAAGAGGAATATCCTGATCCGTGAGCTGATGGATCTGATCGACCAGGCCAAGGATATCCAGGACCAGATTGATATCACCTTCCGCACCGCCTATGCAGCACTCCAGAAGGCCAACATGGAAATCGGTATCAACTATGTGCAGGAGATATCCCGTACTGTGCCGGTGGAGGATTCCATCCGCATCAAGACCAGAAGCGTCATGGGGACCGAGATCCCCCTGGTGCAGTCAGACCCGCCGTCAGGGGCACCTACCTATGCTTACTACGGCACCAAAGCCTCCCTGGATGAAGCGAAAGCGGCCTTTGAGAAGGTAAAGCAGCTCACCATCCGTCTGTCCATGGTGGAGAATTCCGCTTACAGGCTGGCTATCAATATTAAGAAAACCCAGAAGCGCGCCAACGCGCTGAAAAATATCACGATCCCCAAATTTGAGGATCTGACAAAATCTATTTCCAACGCACTGGAGGAAAAAGAGAGGGAAGAATTCACCCGGCTAAAAGTTATTAAACGGATGCAGAACAAAGGGTAAAATAATAGAAAGCACACGTGGCGGGTTTGTATTATCATAAGTAAAGGCTGCAGGAAATGTAAATATACATTTTCCGGCAGCCTTTTCCTTCCTCTCAGACGAAAAGCTATCCCTTTACAATTGACAACTCTTTTTTATAAAACCCTATTCCATATTTTATAATAGTCCTACTTATCTCTTTTTTATAAACACTGGCTAATTCCTGATTAGGAATGCATAAAACAAAATCTCCGCCATATTCCGGTTCCTCAAGGGCATCCGCCTTCAGGTATCCCGTCATAACCAAAAAACTGAAGATATTATCCGGATTATCATAAATAGTCGGATACACGACCTGCGTATTAAGCGAAGTTATAAGATACCCGCCATCCATCACCTGCTTTAATGCCGCTTCTGTCTCAGGGGTACTCTTTTCAATTATCTTGTGTATGAAATCATTACTGCTTGTGGACAGCCAGTAAGGTGCAGGTTTATTTCCGGAACGAATATATTTTACTACTGACCATGGATTATAAATATCCAGCCCGCCAAAATTATAACCATTATACCAAGCTCTTATTTCCCCACGTTTATCCCCGCAGTCATAATAGGCGGCAATCTCATCAACCTCTTCCTGTGTGAAACCAAAATATTCCCTGTAAGGTTCATCCAATACGGTATACACATCTAAATTATTTAAACCGCTGAATATACTCTCCTGTGCGATATGAAGAATCCCTGTCAAAACAGCAAATTTTAAATTCTGGTTATCTTTTAGCCCTCCGGAAAGCCAGTTTCTCATAAAATTAATTATTTTATCGTAAAAATCCATCATATGCCCTTGTTGTATGGGGACATCATATTCATCTATAAGAAGGATTGCCGGTGTCTTATGATGAATTTTTAAATAACCTGTCAGACGGTTTAAGGAATCCTGCCAATCTGCATCAGAAGCACTCATATTCAGGATACGTTCCATATATAATTTGTCAAACCTGGTAAGGTTTTTACTTTCCAGTAAATCTATGTGACGATTAAATTCCAATTGTATTACATTCTTCAGTTTTTCATATGTTTCTTCCCAACTGTCACACTTTATATCCTTCAAGGTTAAATACACCACCGGATATTTGCCCTGCTCCCCTCTATATTTCTCGATAGGCTCACATTTCCATATTTTCAACTCACTGAACAATCCCGCTGCTGCCTCTTCCGTTCTTTCAAAAAACGATTTTATCATACTCATATTCAGAGTCTTACCGAATCGTCTGGGCCTTGTCAGCAGTGTTACTTCTGATCCTGAGTTAATAATATCTCTTATGAGCAGTGACTTATCAACAAAATAATATTGCTCTTCCCTGATCTTCCTAAAATCACTGATTCCTACCGGAAGAATTTTTTTACATTTATCCATATAAACCTCCTACAGCAATATTTACGATCAGCCGCTTCCTAAAGAGATTATAGCACATATTTTCTGTAATTATAAACTTTATAGGTTATTTAACATTTAACAATTAAAAATAAGTCCCATTTAACTTTACTTACATTTAACAAAACTAAGATTTTGTATTTAACTTTCCCATTATATACTAAAATTCGTAACGAGGACAAATAATAGACAATGTGAGGAAAAAAAAAGGAGATTAAAACTATGAAAAGATTAGCAGCAATTTTACTCGCCGGTGTGATGGTATTCGGACTTGCCGCATGCGGTGGAAATGAAGATGCAGATAACAGCACAGACACAAACTCCGGTACAGAAGCTACTGCTGATAAAGCCGATACAGACAGCAGTTCAAAAGACGATAAAAGCAGCGACTGGGACAGCAGCAATGACATTACCGTAGTATCCAGAGAGGATGGTTCCGGTACACGCGGTGCTTTTGTGGAACTCTTCGGTATCGAGGAGGAAGTAGACGGAGAAAAAATGGATATGACTACAGAGGAAGCCAACATCACCAACAGCACGTCTGTTATGATGTCATCCGTGGCACAGAATGAATACAGCATTGGCTATATTTCTCTGGGCTCTTTAAATGATACAGTAAAAGCTTTGAAGATTGACGGCACGGAAGCCACAGCAGAAAACATCAAAGCTGGAACTTACAAGATTTCCAGACCATTTAACATTGCGGTAAAAGAAGATGCAAGCGAAGCTGCACAGGATTTCATAAACTATATCCTGAGTAAAGAAGGCCAGGCTATTGTAGCTGACAACAATTACATCCC
>ENA-UAPG01000355-UAPG01000355.1-human-gut-metagenome-genome-assembly--contig:-NODE-355-length-14828-cov-7.252961_pt1 | contig 14828 bp, 15 predicted proteins | sample MGYA00243478_ERZ654573 | MGnify/ENA primary metagenome ERZ654573 (study PRJEB26926, sample SAMN06164711) | human gut metagenome | biome: ENVO:00009003; feature: ENVO:2100002; material: ENVO:00002003... | reverse complement strand
GGTTTGCGATAGTAAGGAACCTATGGAATCATCAAGAAAGCGCTCTGCATTATATACAGGCATTAGGACTGTTACTTGCATAAATAATTCTTATTTTAAGATACGGGGAAACAATTGTGTTAAAAGTAACCCTAATTTATGGGAAAACATTGTTAATATGATTGCCAATAATATCTGTATCCATATTAATCCTTTTATTTGTTCACCCGATAATGTTATTCCTATTAACGAAAAACTTTTTATAAGAATAGGTATTGATATTGTCCAAATAAGTGGGACAAATGGTGCGTGGATGCCAAGTATCTGAAGTGAGTTTTTCCCTAATTTATCAATCATAATGCTTTTCCATAAAATAGAAAAAGAACGGCTTAATATCAATACTATTATAATTCCACTTAAAGGGGTAATGAAAAATTGGAGGATGTTGGGTATTACAGGTCCGTTTACATCCATAAAGTCGCATGGAATAAAATATATGATAATTGCTATAAGAAATGGTCGACTGATAATTCCATAAGAAGATAGATGTTCATATAAGGTTTTTTCTTTAAGACAAACCTTTTGGTTAAAAATGTTACCAAGAAGGAAATATGGTAACATTAACATTGTTTGCGATAAATAGAATTGAAGTTTGATATTGTTGTAACTTAATACTATTCCTGCAATAGTTATTATCGTATAGAAAATATACGCATATTTGCCCCCAAAATGATTCCCTATCGTATAAATTAAATGAATACTCCATAAGGAGATAAGAAACCAAAGTACTCCACCGACAAAAATATTTAAATTCATATTATTGAGGGTAAAGTTCTGAAAAAGTATAATTTGGCCAACATATTGAATTGTCAGACAGAAAATCCAATAAAATAAATAAGGGACAAGTAGGCGTTTTCCCTTTTGTGTTAAGCAGTTTTTTATACTTGTAGGTTTTGCGAACATACCGCTTATGAAAAAGAACAAAGGCATGTGAAATAGATAAATATAGTGATAAAGAGGCGATGCGAAAACTGTAAAGTGTCCCAGTACGACCAAGAATATGCCTATACCTTTGGCGATGTCTATTGTCGAATCTCTCATTTTTTGAATTTATTGATAATAATATTATATATGCGAAGTGTAAAAGAGTGCATTCCACTAGTTAAAAAGTAGAATTCAGCAAATAGTATTATAAAAACAACAAAAAAGATAGTTATAGTAAAAAGGAACCAACTAAGATAGTTGTCAATATTGCTGATATTATACGATGAGAAAATGAATTTGAAAGCAATAAAATCGATTGTAATAATAAAAAGACGACCTACTAGCGGAATGAAATACTGACTAGCGTTACTTTGTAGTCCTTGTGAATATAAGAAATAAGGCTTCCATAAACATATTATTACAAACTGGCTAAGAATTACTCCAATAAGTACCCCTTCATATCCCCAAAAATAACCAAATAAGAACGAACCACCGAGGTTTATTAGCGTTTCTGCAATAGGTGCCCATATGTCACTGAATAGCCCATAACCTGCAATAAAGGAATCTACGGTTACTCGATTTATGGAAATGGCGGTTGTTATAAGTATGAGGCAAAGAAAAAAATCACTAAGTATATATTGGGAACCTAACCAGATAGTTATAAATGGTTGTATAACAAAGTATATTGTTATAAGTGTAACACTAGAGAAGAAAAATCTGGAATCAAAAAGTTCCCAAAAGACATCTTGTATATGCTGTTTATTTCCACTGGCAATAAGATTACCTACACCTGCAGTTGTACTATTGAATATCGTTTGTAGGAGATAGCCTACTTTTCCGATTATTAATTGATAGTTGCCATAATAAGCAATAATTGTTAGAGAGGAAAAGCCATACATTATGAGTGGGGCACACTGTCCAAGGACTACAGCTGAAAATTTGTGTACGAAAACCTGTTTTGTTTTAGTGATTATTTTAGGAAATTCTTTTAATAAATCCTTGCCATTGTAATCTCTTGTTTGTAACCATGGATATTCTTTTTTCAATACATAATTTAAAATGTATGCACTGAAAATAGCAAAACCTAATTCTATGATTGTCCAAAATACAAATGGCCATGCAACAATCTGCATACCGACTATTTGAATAATAGTCTTTACAATAATAGCACCCTGCGTAATGCGTTGTACTTTATAGCTCTTTTGGTCTGCCTGTAACAATATTTGTCGGTAATTGGCAAAATATCCAAGCATGGAACTAAAAAGAAGAACCCCGAAAGTTACATACGCATACCAAAGTGGAAGAGGGGATTTTTCAAATATCCATGGGAAAAAAGACATTAAAATGCAAGCAAGAATAATTATGATATAGGCTATACGTCGGTATATCCATCCCTGCAATGCTATAATTTTATTGAGTGTTTCTGTGTTGTGGTCATAAAGCGGTTTATATAGGAAATAACCAACAGACATGCCAATGCCCAATTCCGCCAAATTAAGAAATCCTAATAGATTGGCTGCTGTTGTATTAAGTCCTAAAATTTCGCTTCCTAAATAATCGAAAAAGACTTTCCTGGAAAAAAAACCTAATAGTAATTGTATAAAATAATAAATCAAGGATGCTTGAGCATTTTTTATACTTTTACTTGTTCTTGATTCATTCATAAATTTTCAATCCTTTTTAAATTAACTTCCATCTTATTTAGTGAACAATTCTTTGCTTTCCTTCATAAAGTTGAGCACCTCTTTTAGACTAAGTTTGTCCTTGGAAATTTCTTGTTGTAAAGTGGCTTCAGTCAAGCTTTCGTTTGACTGAAGATAGTTTTGAATGATGTTGTTGATGACATTCTTTATGGTAGCTATCCCTTCCGAAACATCAGAAGAAAGGTTGTTGATGGCTAAAAGAAGTCCTTCTATGTATTTGATGCGGTGTAACTGGTTGGCTATGATAATGAGCTGTCGTTGGGCACGGTTCATTTGAAATATGCATATCCAAAGAATAGCCGCACAAAAAGAAATCGGTAAGTAGAATGGAATGCAATCCGTCCATTTTACAAATGCGCTTCTGTTCTGGATAAAGAAATAAATAGAGAAAGTCAATGCTGCTAATGAAAGAATTCCTCCTATAATATAGCCGTAGTATAAGAAGTTTAAACGTTTCTGTTCGTCTTCGATGGGCTTGATGTATGTCTGCAAGTCCTTGAAAGTCTCTTTGATTTGAGTTTTTAAAGTCTCTTGGGCATCCTTTTGCTTGATAAGTTCTTGCTTCTCTTTTTTTAATTGAGCCACTTGGGCTTCAACAGCATGCAGACTGTTTGTAAGTTCATCTTTTTGACGTTGTAGTTCTTCCGTGGTGATATCTTGTTTTGCTTTCTTGTCTTTGACCTCTTTAAGGGTGCTCTCCAAGTTTTGTTTTTCTGTGGCAAGCCTTGCTAATTCTTGTGTGTAATAGTTTTCTGAATTATAGTTTTGCTTGGGAGTGGATTCATTGTGCAGTGTGCTTCTTATTGCTACGAGGATTTTTTTTAGTTTATTCATCTTGGCGGCAGTCGCATCTTTTGTCGTGGCTGTTGCTAAACTGTCTGTAAGCTGCTCGATCTCTTCAATGGATGCTTGGAGGCGATTTAGCGTTTTGGGCATTGCCTTATATGCTATAGTGAGCGAAGAGATGATATTGGTCAATATGCTATATACAGGTTGGATGTTTTCAATATCAAGGTCGCAATGTTCTATTTTATAAAGGCAATGCTGTAAACGCCTAATCAGTCTTTGCTGCATAAAAGAATTTGTTTCCATAGGAGATAAAACAAAGTTATTCATTGGGGCAGTGCGTCATTTGTGGATGATTGTTATCTTAGTCTCTCCTGAAAATATCCCTCGTATAAATCTTCTCCTTCACATCCTCCAAACAAGCATCATATCGATTGGCTATTATCGCATGGCTCTGCTTCTTGAACTTGTCCAGATTATTCACCACCCGGTTGCCGAAGAACGTGCTTCCATCTTCCAGTGTCGGTTCGTAGATGATAATCTCTGCCCCTTTTGCCTTTATCCGTTTCATTACACCTTGAATGGATGATTGTCGGAAATTATCCGAATTGGACTTCATCGTCAAGCGATATACGCCAATTACAACTTGCTTTTCTTTTGCAACATCATAATTACCTTCTGCATAACTATAGTAACCGGCTTTCTGCAATACACGGTCAGCAATGAAATCCTTGCGTGTGCGATTGCTTTCCACAATGGCGGTCATCATGTTTTGGGGGACGCGGTCGTAATTGGCAAGGAGTTGCTTTGTATCTTTAGGTAAACAATAGCCGCCGTAACCGAAAGAGGGGTTGTTGTAGTGTGTGCCGATACGTGGGTCGAGACATACTCCGTTGATGATGGCTGCGGTATCAAGCCCTTTCATTTCGGCATACGTGTCGAGTTCGTTGAAATAGCTGACACGCAGGGCAAGGTAGGTATTGGCGAAAAGTTTTACGGCTTCGGCTTCTTTCATACCCATAAATAGGGTATCTATGTTCTCTTTAACAGCACCTTGTTGGAGCAATGCTGCGAAAATTTTGGCATATTCTTCCGCATTGGGATTGCTGATGGCATTTATAGCTGTATTTTCTTCTGTAAATTCTGTTCCTTCAATAATTTTAGGATAACCTACTATGATGCGAGAAGGATAAAGGTTATCGTAAAGTGCTTTACTCTCACGCAAAAATTCCGGAGAAAAGAGCAGGTTGAATTTCTTGCCTTCCAGTTCCGGATTGTGAAGGAATTGTTGTGCATATTTTATATAGAGTGAACGGGTATAGCCCACGGGGATGGTTGATTTGATGATCATTACCGCATCCGGATTTACGCTGATGACGAGGTCTATCACATCTTCGATATGATGGGTGTCGAAGAAGTTCTTCACCGGGTCGTAGTTGGTAGGAGCGGCAATAACGACGTAGTCCGCATCTTTGTAGGCTGCCTTGCCGTCCAGAGTAGCAGTTAGGTCAAGCTCCTTTTCTGCCAAATACTTCTCTATATATTCATCCTGAATGGGTGATTTCTTGTTGTTGATAAGTTCTACTTTATTAGGGATTATATCGACAGCAGTGACATGGTTGTGCTGTGCAAGCAAAGTTGCAATACTCAGACCTACATAGCCGGTACCTGCAACGGCAATATTATATTGTTTCATAATCATGATTATATTTTATATGGAATAGCTGCTTACTTTCTCTAATATCTATACCATAAAATTCACAGATTCTTGTAGGTAATTTTTCTTTTCAATTTCTGTCAATTTATGTAATCAGTGGTAAGCCGAAATGACACCTGTGTCACCCCTTAAACATAAATACCCGTTACGCGCGCGAGACAAATTATCAATATGCACAGACCTGTATCGTTTGTGTGTGATAAATATTAGCCTAATAGGGAGTATTGGAAAAAGGGTGCCACAAGTGTCAAGGTTGCAAGTGAAGTTAAGGCTTCAGGACTCCGGTATGGATTCTGTAGTTCCTCAAATCACTCTCCAGGCAATCTGCCACCTCTTTCTCAAAACTCTCCCTTTCTTGGTCTGTTTTCGGGAACGACCTCCAGAAATGCGTTATGGCATGTATCTGGTTGATGTTGTTGCTCAGCCCTTTTTTAAAAGGTTGTAGGTTCTGGTACTCATCATCGTTGCTTGGGCGATGGTCTCGTTGGTCAGATGTCTGCCGTTAACGAGCTGTTCTTTCTGGCATTTGCTCAGAAAGGCTCCGAATGCCGGTGTCACCGGCTCTTTCTTTGTCATGTTGACTCTTTTAATTGTTAAACAATAATAAAAACAAGCGAAATCATTTCCATGTAGTGGAAACGACCGGACTTGTGTATCTGGGCACTTATGCGTTCCTTCGCGTCGTAATTTTAAACATAAACAAAAATCAGTAAATTATGGAACACCGCAATATCAGCCTTTTCAGAGGCTATTCGGACACAGAATCAGTAGAAACTTCTCTTGAAGAAATAGTCAACATCATTAAATGCGACGCTGCCCTGCGAGACCGCACCGAGAAACATCGCTACTACTTGCAGCAAGACCTGCGTAGGGATGCCGACCGCGAGAAGTCCGGCTGTCCCTGCTTCGCTGTTGCCGTCTGCTTTGAAGGTGGGAAGACCCGCGAACATATCTGTGCCTGGACCGGCTATACCTTGGTCGACCTGGACCATATCGCTCCCGAGCGGATGGCTGCCACACTGACATTGATTTGTGCCGACAAGTATACATTGATGGCCTACACCACTATCAGCGGTCATGGCATCCGTATCATCTGCCGCATCGATGACCTGAACGGAGCGGAAAAGGGAAAAGCCTTCCGGCAATACGCCAAGTATTTCAATCAAGTCAACGACTACTATTCCTGCCTGGTGGGCTTCGAAAGCGACGGGCAGTGCAAGAATGCTACCCGTATCAGTGGACTGGCTTCCGACCCTCATGTATATTACAATCCCAGTGCCGCTTCTTTTGTTTTGCAAGATAGTCCGATTGCTCCCCAACCGCAGGATAGCGCTTCCGAAGCTGTGCCGACAAAGCGCAACAAACGTTTGGAGAAGGTGGTGAAAGCTGCCGAACGCCTGCTGGAAGAGGAGGGAGTGAGTTATTGTGAACATCATCATAACGAATATGTGATGCGCATGGGTTATCTGCTCAACCAGTACGGAGTGGCTCGGAAGACAGCCGCCGCTTGGGCAGCGGAGCACTTTCCCGACTATGACGGGGATGTGGCAGCTGTCATCGGCTCCTGCTACGCGAATACCGGGGAGCATGGCACCCGTTCCCTTGTCCGCAGGGGAGAGGACGATGAAAAGTTTGCCACGGTGGCAGATATCGAGCAGTTCCTTTCCGAACAGGCGAAGTTCCGCAAAAATACGGTGAGCGGCAAGTTCGAAGTCCTGATGGCCGACTGCGGAGAGGAGTATGCGGAGCTGACCGACCGCTACGTCAACACGTTGTGGAGCCGCATGAACAAGGCAGGGATGCTTGCCCGCATTGCTGACATACGTTCCGTGCTCGATTCGGAGTACACGCCGCTTTTCAATCCCTTTGTAGCCTATCTGGAGGGGCTGCCTACTTGGGACGGTACTACTGACCCTATTGCCCGTCTGGCTGCCGGCGTACATGTGAAGGACGACCAGAAGCTTTTCGGCATCTACTTCAAGAAGTGGCTGGTGGCCACCATTGCTTCGCTGCTCGATACCAAGGTGGTGAATCATGAGATTCTGGTCTTCATCGGTAAGCAGGGCATCTACAAGACTACCTGGATGCAGCGTCTGCTTCCTGTCGAACTTCAGCGTTATTTTTATGTGAAAAGCAACAGCCGGCGCGTCAGCAAGGACGACCTTTTTACGCTGACCGAGTTTGCACTGGTATGCCTTGAAGAGCTGGAGGAGATGACCTCTGCCCAGGTCAGCCAGTTGAAGGCCATCACCGGCATGACAGACGTGAACGAGCGTGCCGCCTACGGACACTTCAAGGAGAGCCGTCCGCATATTGCCAGCTTCTGTGGCACGAGCAACAACGTCACCTTCCTCAACGACCTCAGTGGCAACCGCCGTTGGCTTCCCTTCGAGGTGGATTCCATAGACAGTCCTTTCGATTATCCCATAGACTATGCCGGAGTGTATGCGCAAGGCTATGCCCTCTGGAAGAGCGGCTTCCACTACTGGTTTGAGCAGGAGGAGATTGATGCCGTGAATCTTCATAACCGTTATTTTGAGGTGCCCTGCCTGGAGCGTGAGCTCGTTCAGGTGTACTATCGCCGCCCCATGCCGGGCGAGGAGTGCATGTTCTTGACCAATGCCCAGATACTGGGACATATCAACATAGGTATCCGGCAACCCTTGAGTCCCACGCGCCTCGGTCTGGTGATGAAGCAGGAGGGCTATGAGGCTGTCCGTTCCGGTGGCCGTCGTGGTTATCGGGTGGTCGAGCTGAAAGGGGATGAAATCTACCGCAACCAATGCGCCATGGCGCGCAATGTGGGGGATTGATTCTTTCACGGTTTTCCTAAATACCTGAATATAAGTTCCACCTGCAGGGAGGTGAATATTTTCTGGGAGCCTTTGTAGCCGGTATGCCGCAGGGCTTCGTCCAGTTCCAAATTCAGCTTCATCCATTTGGACAAGCGGTTGAGTGCGGATGCCGGTGAAATGGTGGGGGCGTATGCCTCTGCCAGTTCACGTTTGTAATAGGGGCGGACGGGCCACTCTTTGCCGGGGATATTTTCGTAGTCTTCAACGTACTTCATAAACAATGCTTTAACTGGTTATTACACTGTAAATGTACGGAATTTCTTCTGTATACCCATTGCCGGAACCCGGTATAATCTTACCTAATCTCACATTTTCCCACATCCCTTCATATCACTTCACCGCATCTCTTATTCTGCCCGGAGGTACGTCGTATCTTTGTTCTGTCAGACGATGAAGGGTGAAGATTAGTAATCGTGACGCGCGAAGATTAGTAATCGTAAGCCCCTGGGATTAGTATCGTCTCCCTATCTTTTAATTTTTAACTTATAATTTTTAATTTATGATTAACTACAGTATCGTGATGCGTGGCAATCCTACCGATAAGACGGTTGCCAAAAAAGCGTACGCAAGTGCGCAGTATTCGGAAGTGATGGACATCAACCGCTTTGCCGAGCATATAGCCAGTCATGGCTGCGTGTACAAGCGTTCGGATATCGTTGCCATCCTCACCATGTCCGTGGATTGCATGCGGGAGCAGTTGCTGGCCGGACAAAAAATCCAGTTGGGCGACCTGGGGAGTTTCTACATCAGCATCAACAGTATCGGCGCGGCTTCTGCCAAGGAGTTCAATCCTGCCATCCATATCCGTAGGCTGAATGTGAACTGGACCTGCGGCCAGCGTTTTGGAGAGCTGCTGGAGGAGGCGGAATTCAATCTGGTGGCAACCCGAAGTGCAGCTCGTGCCGTGGTGAAAGCCCTGAAGGCCGGAAAGACTACCGTAGACCTGACCGGAGCCACTGGCGGGGGTGAAGATGCCGGTGGAGGCAGCAACCCGGGAGGCGGTTCGGACGGAGACCAGGGGGAAAATCCGTTAGGATGAAACGAAAAGACAAAAGAGAGAAAATAAATATGTTCTTCTGTCTAAAAAATGCAGCTAACCATAGTATTTAATTCCTTAATTGCAAATTGTTATGAGTGAGAAAACAAAATCAAAATCTGTATGGGGCATTGTCCTTAAAGTGATTATTACCGTGGCCACTACATTGGCCGGAGTGTTTGGCTTGACTTCCTGCATCAACCGTTAGCCGGATGAAAGCAGGCAGTTTCTATCAGAACTATCGGGAGGTAACCCTCCTGGTAGTTCATTGCAGCGCTACGCGCTGTGACCGTCACTTCTCGGTGGAGGCGCTTCGCCGCAGTCATCTGGCACGGGGCTTTGCCGATATCGGTTATCATTTCTACATCACCCGTGACGGCGAGGTGCATATTTGTCGCCCGGTTCATCAGATTGGAGCCCATGCCACCGGCTGGAACGACAAGAGTATCGGCATCTGCTATGAGGGAGGACTCTCGGCGGACTGCACACCTGCCGATACGCGTACTCTGATGCAGAAGGGAAGTATGCTGGCACTGTTGCGCGAGCTGCGCCTCCTGTTCCCCAAAGCGTTGATAGTGGGGCATCATGACTTGAATCCCGTGAAGCCGTGCCCTTGTTTTGATGCTGTAAAGGAATACCGCTTTTAAGGGATGATTTCTCCAAAGATAACGTATCCAAGGATGATTTCTCCAAAGATAGCGTCCCTTTCCTCCGCTTTGATTTCCTGACCCTTCATTCAACTAATCTTTTCATTTAACAATAATAAAAATGAACTATCTGATAAACCAACTCATGACCGTGGACAAAGCCTTCTACCGTCATTATCTGGAAATGCTGCTCACCCTGAACCGCATCCAAGCCCTCACCCCCTGGCAGATGTCCATGCTGCTGTGGAGAGCCAAGATTTTCCATATACAGGTGCTCTACCCCGAACTGCTGCGCATCAGCCTGTGCACGGAGCAGGAAAAGGACGAGATACGCTTTATGAAGGGATGGAAACTGAAAGAGCTGGAGAAAATAATGCCCGCATGGCAGCGACGGCAGTGCGAGGAGATAAAACGGGAACGGTGGAGAGGATTTTAATGGCTAATGAGGAATGATCAGTGATCACTGAAGAATGACCAGTAATCAGTAAAGCCTGCCGGCAACATGATCTACTTGTAAGCAACTTTTAAAGTGGGTATGTCAAAATAAAATGACTACTCCGAGAAGTTACAGACTGTAACTACAAGCCCTAAAAGGCGAGTGTCAAAACTCAGTTTTTGAAAACATGAACTTACAATCTGAAATTTGAGCATCCTAAAAGACTAAAGAAAGGGTCGTATCATTACTCCATACAGAGCTTGATACGATCCTTTTACGTGTTATAATTACTATCTGTAACTTTTCGGGGTTGTCCTTTTTGTTTTGACATCTCCCTTCTCCTATCCCCAAGTTATTCAGGAACAGCAACATTCAACTACTTCATTCCCCCTCATTAAACCCCAGGCCCTGCTGTTCGGGCTTCAGCTTCTCTGTCAGGAAATTGGTATGCTCCCACTTCGGTTCGGGCGGATTATGATCCAAGGTCCTCTCCTCGGTAGGCGTGTAGCGTCCGTTGTAAGTGCTGAAGGCGAAAAAAGCATCTCCCGGTCCGCCCAGATGGTCGAAACGTACCTTGGCCACACGCACCAGCACCTGCCCCAGTTCATCGTTACGGTCTACCACCATTCCATAATCCGTCTTGTTGAAAAAGGCCGCCGAGCCGTTGATATCATACAGCGTGGGCACAGGCCAGCGTTTGCTTCCCGGTTCGCGGCGCAACTTGGTGGGGTGCGCCACCAAAATGAGCAACACCTTGTGCTTCACGGCAAAATTGGAGAACTCGTCGAAGATGCGGCTGATGTACTGCGTTTCCGTTTCCCAGTCGGGAATCTGATGCTCGAAGCGGTTGAAGGGGTCCACCACCAGCACCTTCACTCCTTTCCGGCTCACCAGTTGGGCGGCAATGCGAAGCACGCTCTCTACCGAGAAGTCCTCTTTCGGCATAATGGAGAAGACACTCTGTGCCAGGTAACGGATGGCCTGTCCGGCTTCCGGCAACGGCATCCCCTTGTGTTCGAAACGCTTGCCCACCACGCGGCGTATCAGCTTGCGGTAGTGATAGGCCAGCGGGGTATTCTCCGGACTGAAATAGCCCACCTTCCAATCGTGGCGCAGGAGCAGGCGCATGGCAATTTCGTCCACAAACTCGCTTTTTCCGCTGCCGGGAACGCCTGTGACCGTGAGCACAAAACCACGCTCGAACTTGATCAGCCGGTCCAGATTCTCCAGTCCCGTATCGGCTCCCTCCGGCATTCCGTTGTAATAAATATCCATCAGCGTATCCCATTCGTCCATGGGGCAGAAGACTCCTTCCAACGGGATTTCCGCCGCCTGCTCCACCTGCTGGCGGAGCCTCGGAAGATCATACTTCAACAGATACTCGTTGGCATCCTTGCAGCCTTCCCCCCAGGCCACCACCTTGCAGCGGTCCACGCCCAGGCGGCGCACCAGTTCGTCGCGTAACTCCACTCCGCGCTTGTCGGTATCCATGGCCAGGATGATTTCCGCCTTGTCATCGAAGTGCGACTCCACGAAGCGGTCCAGCCACTGAAGGTTCGCGCCTCCGGCTCCGTTGGGTACGGACACCACCTCTTCCAGTCCTGCGGCTATCAGGCTGAGGGCATCTATCTCGCCTTCGGTGATGTAGCACTTTTCCTTCCCTTTTATGGCGTCTATGTTCCAAGGAATCAGCTCGGCTCCTTTCACCATCTTGAAATGCTTTGCGGCATCCCGGAATTTCATGTTTTTCATTACTCCGTCCTCCAGGTAAGGGAAGCAGATGCAGGCTTCTTCCTTGCCGGTCTGCGGCAGGAATTCCAAGCGTTCCTCTATCTTCATCCTTGTCAGGACGTCCATCGGGATACCTCGTCTGCCGACCATGTATTCCATCATTTCTCCATTCATAATTTGTTTGTTTTTATTAATTACCGGACATACGTAATGTACAGGCGGTTGCAGGGGGATGTGCGGCTTGCGTTGCGACGTGTTATGGTGCTGCGATGCTGCATCGTGGTGCTGCGACGTGTTGCGGTGCTGCGGTGCATCCTTCTGCTGTTTCTGTCGTTCCCGGTCTTGTTGTTTCTGTTCTCTTTTCCACATCTCGTCCTCGTTCCACGCTATGGCGAAATCACAATGAAAGCATTTCGCCCATCCCCCTTCACGGGTGATATGCACACTGAACGAAGGATCTTTGGGATTGCTTCGCGTTGCGGAACATTCGGGACAAGGCATACGGAAATGGTCTTTCCTGCGCGGCAGGCTTTTCAGCCACCGCACATAATCTGCATGTTCTTCGCGCGTCATATCCAGCTCTGTTTCAGGTTATCCCAGGTGGCACGTCCGTTGGGGCGCGGTGGTGCATCGGCAGGAAGAGGAACTCCGCAATACGAACGTTCGCCGGTCAGCGGATTGTACGTTTCGTAGGGCGAGAGCGATGTCGATTCATTCTGCATCCGGCTTCTTTCTTTCAGCTTTTCTTCCAGAAAAAGACGGGTGGGCCTTTCTCGGCGGATGTAGTTGGCGAAATAAGCTTCGGCTTCGGACACGGAAGTGATTCCTCCTGTGTTTCCTTGTGCCACGACATGTTTCTTAAACAGATCACGAATAAAAGAAAGATTGTTCAAAAAGAGTTCTTTCAAACCTGACATCATCCCCACAGCCTCCAGCCAACTCTGAGTAATGAAAGCTTCATTGATGCATTGTTCCCATCGGGGTATCGTTTCGGACAATTCGGAAAATCGGGGAAGTTTATCAACAGCAGTAACAGCAATTATTTCTTTTTCTTTGTTATTGTTGTTTTTCTTCTCTCCTCTATTCTTTTCTTCTCTTATAAAGCTTTGCTTAAAGCTTGCTTGCAAGTTCTTTCCATAACACTCATTATCAACACTTTGAATCACATTTTTGACTGAATTTTCATTTGTATTTTTTGCAGTCGTATTTTTCATACTTTCCGCACTACTTTTCACGTTGCTTTCCGTGCTGTTTTCCTTGTAGATTTCCTTATTATAATCCGAATGGATTGGCTTGCTGCTCTCCATGCAGACAGTCTTGTTACTATCTACATTCCTGCTTTCCATATAAATTCTCTCCTTACTATCCATCCTAGGTACATCACTGCTTTTCAGGTAGACTTCCTTGTTATTATCCATGCAAGGTACACCACCACTTTCCATGTAGGCTTCCCCGTTATTATCCACGCAGAACGCATCACCGCTTTTCATGTAGACTTCCCCGTTATTATCCATGCAGGACGTATCACCGTTTTTCATGTAGACTTCCCCGTTACAATCCACGCAAGGTGTATCATCGCTTTTCAGGTAGGCTTCCCCGTTATTATCCATGCAGGGTACACCACCACTTTTCAGGTAGACTTCCCTGTTACAATCCACGCAAGGTGTATCATTACTTTTCGTGTAGATTTCCTCGTTACGATCCATGCAAGACGTATCACCGTCTTTCCCTTCATTGATTCTGCCCCTTCCTATTGTAGACGCAGTTGCTTTTGCAGATGCTTTCACCGTACTTTTCTTACTGCTTCTCCCTCCCTTACTGCCGGCAGCGGCACGTTGCTCGGAAAGTTTGCTCTGATATCCCATCACCTCGTCCAGATACAGACATCGGAAATACCCGTCCTCTGTAATGAGAAACAAATCGAAGTCCTTAATAAGATGTTGCAGATTTTCCACGGTAGCTCCCCACTGATCGGCCAGCAAATCCAGTTCGTTAAAATCATGTTTGTATTCCTGCTGTTTTCGCAGAAACAATATCGTTTCAAGATACAACCCCAGCCCCATGCATTTCATATCGGCATTCAGCTTCATCATTTTGTAATCCGACATCAAGCTGCAATTCAGCCGGATAAACTGCTCTGTATAATCCATTTCTTTTGTGTGTTAGTATAAATATAACGCAAAGGAACGCAAAATATAAATAGGGCGTTGCTCACAAAAACAAGCAATTGTTAATAAACATTTCCTATCTTTGCCGAGACATTTTGTAAGTAGCTATGTTTATGCTGTTTACAAATCATTATTTAATAATTTAATTTTTAGTAACATGAAAAAAATTTGAGATCATCAGCACTTGCATCGGTAATGCCGTGCGAAGAAGCGATTTAAACCCCAACAACTTGGAAGACAAAGGTGCGATAGGCCGGTCCACCGCCACCAAAATTCGAGACGGAAAGATTGTGACTCCAAATTCTTACTTCAAACTGATGAAATGGATGGAAAAGGAGAAACCGGAGGTTTACAAAGAAGCCATGGAGCACATCCTGAAAGAACTGGGCAAGCTCAAAATGGAAGAGTAACCTCCCGGCTTCCCGGAAACGGGAATTTTCCCCGGTAAACGTGGGGAAACGGGAAACCGCCATAGAGCGCCTCTGTATGGAGACTGCCTCTATGGCGGTTTTTGCACCCGGAATAGCTGTTTTATTATCTTTGCAACAGTTGGATATAAGAAAGGTAAACCCTCAAATTAGGGCTTACGTAAATCATCTGCATATTCCTCAGCCGACATATTTCCGCCCCAATCGCCTTCGTAACAAGCAAAAGGATCTTCTGTTTCAATATCCTGTTCCTTTGTATACGTATTTCTGATGGAATTTGTCAGTTTTGCAATCAAATCCAGTTTTTCATCTACACTGAGTGAAGACAATACACTCATATACATATCTGTTATACTTA
>ENA-UAPG01000346-UAPG01000346.1-human-gut-metagenome-genome-assembly--contig:-NODE-346-length-15202-cov-10.597280_pt1 | contig 15202 bp, 11 predicted proteins | sample MGYA00243478_ERZ654573 | MGnify/ENA primary metagenome ERZ654573 (study PRJEB26926, sample SAMN06164711) | human gut metagenome | biome: ENVO:00009003; feature: ENVO:2100002; material: ENVO:00002003... | reverse complement strand
TATGTAAGTGTACTCTGTTCTTTTATCTTTTAGAAATAATGATAGAACATACTGCTGATGACTGCAGAAGTGCCGGATACAGCCCTGCTCTCAGATGCGAAAAAGTGATGACAGGAGGAAAGATATGAAGAAGGTATGGCAGATATTCATCAGGGACTGCAAAAGACTGCTGCGCAGCCCTGTGGCGGTGATCGTGGCAGTGGGAATCTGTATCATCCCCTCCCTGTACGCATGGTTCAACATTGCCGCTAATTTTGACCCTTATGCAAATACAGGGGATATTAAAGTGGCAGTGGCAAACAGCGATAAAGGCGCGGAAAGTGAGCTGACAGGAAGACTGGATGCAGGCGGTGAGATCGTCAGTAACCTGAAGGAAAATGATGCCTTGGGCTGGGTTTTTGTGGATGAAACCAGAGCGGTGGATGGGGTGAGATCCGGAGAATACTATGCAGCCATTGTCATTCCCGAAACATTCAGTCAAGATATGCTGAGCATTACCAGCGGAACATTCAGCAGGCCGGAATTTACATATTACATCAATGAAAAGAAAAATGCCATTGCCCCCAAAATAACCGATACCGGGGCAGAGACTGTGGAGAAAGAGATCAACAGTACCTTTACAGCCACAGCGTCAAAGGCAGTGGCGGACATCATAGAAAAATCTACAGGTTCCCTGTCCGAAGAGCTGGGCAGATCTAAGGAGAGCCTGCTGGAAAGAATCAGCCTGGTATCAGATAATATCGGGGAATATCAGGCCGGCCTGGAAAAATTCCGGAATTCTGCGGACAGCTCAAATGAGACGATCGAGGATACAAAAGGAACTCTGGACGCCCTGGCAGAAGCCGCTGGGGAGGGCAGCAGTGCCATGGACAAGAGCAGTGAAATCCTGGAACACGCCAGGACGGCGGCAGCTGATTTTTCCACAGGAATATCATCTGCGCTCTCCCAGGGACAGGGTACGCTGGCGGATATAAGTGCTGCCTCCAAGTCCGCTGTGGGTGAAATGAACGGCAAGATCCTGGAGATCAACAGTCAGGTGGACGGCATGATCACCAAAGCGGAGCAGGCAGCTTCTCTGGGGCAGAATGTCCTTGACAATTTGGAATCTTTCAATAACACATACCCCACAGATGCCATGACATCTGTGATCGCGGCCCTGGAAGTAGAGCTGGAGGGACAGAAGCAGACCATATCCAGTCTCAGACAGGGAAATGACAGCATCGGAAATTCCGTGGAGACCGCATCCGACGCCCTTAGCCGGATGGATACCATCATACAGGAGGCAGGGGGACAGCTCCTTACATCCAGAGAATCCTTTGACCGGCAGATCCTGCCGGAGATCAGCCGGAATCTGGATTCCTTCTCAGCACTTTCCGGCCGGCTTTCCGGTATTTTAGACGGTGTGGAGCCGTCCACGGAGCAGGTGAAAGCTGTTTTGGATGAGCTTGCCGCAAGTCTTGATGATATACAGGCTGTCCTGGTGAGCACCGGGGATTCCCTGCAGAGTGTACAGCATATACTGGAAACTGCCATGACGGACTTAAAAGCCCTGGAAAACTCTAAATCCATGGAACTGCTTTTTGACCTTTCCGGGATTGACGGGGAATCCGTGGCGGACTTTATGTCCTCCCCTGTGGAGGTGGAGACAAAAGATGTTTACAGCATTGATAATTATGGCTCTGCGCTGGCCCCCTTTTACACGAACCTGGCCATCTGGGTGGGAGGCATTGTGCTGATCGCCATCTTCAAACTGGAGGCAGACAAAGAGAAGGTGGGAAAATTTTCGGCTGTACAGGGATATTTCGGAAGATGGCTGCTGTTTGTGGCTTTCGGAATCGTGCAGTCCCTGATCGTGTGTCTGGGAGATCTATACCTGCTTGACATACAATGTGCAAATCCGGCAGCATTTTTATTTGCAGGTGTTTTTGCCTCCTTTGTGTATGTAAACATTATTTATGCGCTGTCCATCACCTTTAAACATATCGGAAAAGCAGTCTGTGTTATTCTGGTGATCGTACAGATACCGGGTTCTGCGGGAACCTATCCCATTGAGATGACACCCGGATTTTTCCAGGCGCTCCATCCCCTGCTTCCATTTACCTACGGCATCAATGCCATGCGGGAAGCTGTGGCAGGCATTTACCGGTACCATTATCTGAAAGATATGCTGTGCCTGACCGCCTTTATCCCCATAGCGCTTTTGATCGGTGTGGCTGTGCGTCCGTGGATGCTGAACCTGAACCTGCTCTTTGACAAAAAGCTGGCTCAGACAGATTTGATGCTCTGTGAGGAAAATGGAATGCCAAATGAGAGGATGCGCCTGTCCTCTGTGGTGCGAATGCTGGCAGGCCAGGAGGAGTTTCAGGAACAGCTCCGTGAAAAGGCAGCCGGATTTGAGAGGCGTTATGAGAGAAGGATCAAGCGGGGATTTCTGGCTATCCTTGTGATCCCCCTTATTTTCCTTCTGCTGATGTTCAGTATAGATTCCAAGATGATCTTTTTGGTGCTTTGGATTGCATCTATTATAGGGATCGCGCTCTATCTGATCTGTCTGGAGTATATCCATGAAAGCCTGAACCGGCAGATGCGGCTCAGTAAAATGAGCCGGGAGGAACTGCATCAGGTGTTGAAAAATAAGAAGGAGGACAGCGGCAGATGAAAAATATATGGAAAATTTTCCGGTCAGATATCAGCCATATTAAAAATAATGTCATTGCGCTGATCGTCATTCTGGGGCTGACGGTGGTGCCTGCTCTGTACGCGTGGTTTAATATTGCCGCAAGCTGGGACCCATACGGCAATACCGGCGGGATCAAAGTGGCTGTGGCAAACGCGGATGAGGGGTATGAGAGCAGCATTGCCCCTATCAAGATCAATATGGGCGACACGGTCATCTCAAACCTCAGGGCAAATGAGCAGATGGACTGGGTTTTTACAGGTAAGAAGAAGGCAGTGGAGGGTGTGAGATCAGGAAAGTATTATGCGGCCATTGTCATACCAAAGTCTTTCAGCAGGGATATGATGACCGTTTTCTCCGATGATGTGACACATTCAAAGCTGGTCTATTATTCCAACCAGAAGGAAAACGCCATTGCGCCCAAGGTTACGGACAAAGGGGCAGACTCCATACGGTCTCAGATTGATGAGATCTTCACTAAGACCATCAGCCAGATCGGACTGGATGTGATGAATTCCCTGTCCTCATACCTGGATCAGGACGGCACAAAGACCATGATTGGAAATCTTGCCGGAAATACGGAGAACAGCGCGGATGATCTGAGAGGGCTGGCCTCCACCATGACGGCATTTTCAAATATGATGGATTCCATGCAGGGGATTCTGGATACCACCTCCTCCTTATTGGAACAGTCAGGGGAGAGTACGGATACCGGACTGGATGTGCTTAGTGATGCCGGGGACGGCATTGACAGTCTGAGCAGCACCCTTGTGGGGACCACAGAGGCTGTCAGTCAGGTACTTGGGGACAGTGGTTCCTATTACCGGGCGGTATCCCAGGTGATCAACGAGACCTTTGACTCCATGGAGAACAATACCCAGGATGCAGCGTCCAGCCTTGCAGGACTCTCCGAAGTGACCCAGAGTGTGATCGACAAATATACGGATTTCCGGGACAGTCTGGCATCCATTCGGGATTCCCTTCCTGCAGGAGGAGAACTTCTGGATCCGTTTATCAGCAATATGGAGGAACTGATCACAGGACAACAGGCATTAAAAGATAAGCTGGATGAGACAGCCGGTAAAATTACAGATACAGCCGCTGATATCAGTACATACCACAGTCAGCTCGGGCAGATGGCAGAGGACAGTGTACAGCAGATCTCCTCGGTGCAGAGTGATTATGAGGATAATCTCCAGGCAGAGCTTGAGGAACTTTTCCAAACCCTGGGCGATACAGGCACCTCCGTGGCAAAGATGATGGGAAAACTGGATGACAGTCTTTTGGGGCTTAAAAATATATCAGACGGTGCTGCCCTTGATCTGGCAGATGTGAGAAAAGCACTGGATACCTCTGCGTCCCTTCTGACCGAGGCGGCGGATCAGATAGAAGGTGTGTCAAAAACGCTGGGGGATGCTGCAGACAGTCAGGATTCGGATATGCTGCAGAATCTCATCGGCAGCGACCCGGCATCCCTGAGCGCCGCTTTGGCAGCGCCTGTAAAACTGCAGCGGACGGCTGTGTATCCTGTGGAGAATTATGGCTCCTCCATGGCACCTTTTTACTCCTCCCTGGCAATCTGGGTAGGAGGGATCGTACTGGTAGCCATGATGAAGGTAAATGTATCAAAAAAGACCACGGACAGCCTGAAAAATGTGAAAGAATACCAGATGTACCTGGGCAGATATATCTTGTTTTTGCTCATGGGTCTTTTCCAGAGCGGGCTTATCTGCCTGGGGGATCTATATTATCTGGGGATCCAGTGTGAGCATCCGTTTTTATTTGTGGTGGCCGGATGGATGGCAAGTATAGCTTTTGTGAACCTGATCTATACCCTTACGGTCTCTTTTGGAGATATCGGCAAGGCAGTATGTGTGATCCTTCTTGTCATCCAGGTGGCAGGCTCCGGCGGGACTTTTCCTATAGAGGTGGCGCCTGCGTTCTTTAAAAAGGTATATCCGTTCCTGCCGTTTACCCACAGTATGACCGCCATGCGCGAGTGTATCGGGGGATTTTACGGGAATACTTACTGGGCAGAGCTTGGAAAACTGGGGCTTTTTCTGGCAGCCTCCCTGCTTTTGGGGCTGGTTTTAAGAAAACCGGTGATCCGCCTGAACCATGCGTTTATGGAAAAGTTGGAGAGTACAAAAGTCATGTAAATGCGGTGGTATCCGTCTGCTTTGCTGCGAAAGTCTGCAATTTGGTGATGGAGTTATAGTGAATGAAGTTATAGTGAATGAAGTTATAGTGAATAAAGTAATAGAGAATAAAGTAATAGTGAAAGAAGGAGGATAGAGCGTGGAAAAGATATTGATCGTGGAGGACGAGGAAGAGATTGCCTGCGGTCTGTCCTCTGTTTTGAAAAACCAGGGATACGCAGCGGTTATCTGGGATGGAAGAGGGGGCGTCAGGGAGATCATCGATGCGTCAGCTCCGGATCTGATCCTGCTGGATATTAATCTGCCGGGACAGGATGGATTTACCCTTTGCAGGGAGATCCGGAATCTCTATTCCCTGCCTGTTATTTTTCTCACAGGCCGCAGCACTTCCATGGATGAACTGGAAGCCCTGCAAAGCGGCGGGGATGATTTTATCACTAAACCATACAAAGCGCCTATTCTGCTGGCACGTATACAGACTGTGCTGCGCAGGGTAAAAGGGGTGGGAAGGCCCGCAGTGCTTGAATACCGGGGCATCACACTTGATTTGGGTGCTGCCCGTGTGTCTTACAGAGGAGAGAGCCTGGAGCTTGGCAGAAATGAGCAGAAGATTCTCTGCAGGCTTTTTGAACATGCAGGAAATATTGTGAGCAGGGAAGAATTGGTGGACTATCTCTGGGAAAACCAGATTTATATTGATGATAACACGCTCAGTGTAAATGTGCGCAGGCTCAGGGAAAAGCTGGCCGCCATAGGCCTGCCCGGTCTGATACAGACAAAGAGGGGAATGGGGTACAAGATATGAAGTTCAGAGAGTTTTTAGGGGACAGGACGGGGATCGTGCTTTTGCAGATGGGGTCAGCCTGGGCCTGTTTCGTGTATTTGACAGCGCTGGGAGTACAGCCCAGGGAAGTGGCGCTGCTTCTGATCACCTGGTTCGGGATCTTTGCTGCCTGGACCGGGTTTTCTTTTTACAGAGAAAAAAAGTATTTTGATCAGCTCATGGACACGGTGCGGAATATGGAAAAACCCTGGCTGGTCACAGAGATTTTAAGCCCCCCGGATTCGTGGGAGGGGAAGAAATACTGGGAAGCCATGCAGATCTCCATGAAAGCCATGGAGGAGCAGGTGTTTGAGGCCGGGCAGAAACGAAGGGAGTACCAGGAATATGTGGAGAACTGGGTGCATCAGGTGAAGCTGCCGCTGACAGCCGCCCAGCTTGTATGTGAGAATGACAAAAAGAAAGACAGCCGCCGCATCTTAAAAAGCCTGGAAAACATAGACAGGGAGATTGAGCAGGCCCTTTATATGAGCCGGATGGAAAATACGGAGCAGGATTATATCATACAGAAGACCCGGATACAGATATGTGTAGCGCAGGCTGTGGCGGCTGACCAGGAGTCTTTCCGCCAAAGAGGTGTCCGTATAGAGACAAAGGGATTGGAGACAGAAGCCTGTACGGACAGCAAGTGGCTTATCTTCATGCTGCGCCAGGTACTGTCAAACAGTCTGAAATACATGGAGGATTCCCCCTGTATTATGATCTCAGCTTGGCGGGAAGAAAATACGGTCTCGTTGTCCGTGGAGGATAATGGCTGCGGAATCCGCGAGAGTGAGATGGGAAGGATCTTCAGCAAAGGGTTCACAGGAAGCAACGGGAGAAAAAACAGGGAATCCACAGGGATGGGTCTGTATATCTGCAGGAAACTCTGTGAAAGACTGGGTATGTCCATCCGGGCAGAATCTGTCTGGGGAGAATATACAAGGGTTGTGTTTGAGATTCCCGTATCGGAACAGGTATCTGTTTTTCCTCATCTTACGAAAGTGTAAGATAACATACGGCAAAATCACAGGTATTCTGCCTTTCTATTTTCTATAATAAAGAGGAACAGAGGATAGAAGGAAAACAGGGGGAATGTAAAATGGCAGAAGTATTGAGAGTGGAGCAGATAGAAAAATATTATGGTACCAGGGAAAATCTGAAGAAAGCGCTGGACGGCCTGAGCTTTCAGGTGGAGGAAGGGGAATTTACCAGTATTATGGGGGCCTCAGGTTCCGGTAAAACAACACTGCTGAACTGTATTTCCACAGTGGACTGTGTGAGTGCCGGGCACATTTATCTGAACACCGGCAGACAGGCTTCCTCCGGCGAGATAGATATCACCGGAGTGGAGCAGGGGGCACAGGCAAAATTCCGAAGAGAGAATCTGGGGTTTGTGGTTCAGGATTTCAATCTCCTGGATCGTCTTACCATTGAGGAAAATATTGCCCTTCCCCTGGTCCTTCTGGGTATGCCGGCAGGAAAGGTGCATGCGAAAAGTGTGGAGATGATGGAACGGCTGGGGATAGGGGATGTTGCCTCCAGGTTTCCTTATCAGGTATCAGGAGGGCAGAAACAGAGGTGCGCCTGCGGCAGGGCGCTGATCAAAAAACCCAGGATCCTGCTGGCTGATGAGCCTACGGGCGCGCTGGATTCACGAAGCTCCCGGCAGCTTATGGGGCTTTTGGAAGAACTGAACCGGGAACTGCAGGTGACCATACTCATGGTGACCCATGACTCGTACTGCGCAGGATTTGGGAGACGTGTACTTTTTCTAAAGGACGGAAAGATTTTTAATGAGATCGTCCGGGGGGAGAAGCATCAGCGGGAGTTTTACGAGGAGATTTTACAGGTACAGTCCTTTCTGGGAGGTGATGTATCATGTTAAGAAAACTCTCAGGAAGGAATGCACTGCGGCAGATGCGGGATTATGTGGTGTATTTGGTGACACTGATCCTGTCCGTGACTCTCATGTATTCCTTTCATCTGCTGGTTTTTTCCGCGGAGATAAAGGAGGTCATGAAATCATGGTCCATGATGCCGTTTATTGTTGTTTTTATCAGCCTTATCATTGTACTGATCCTGGGCAGGCTTGTGAGCTATATCACAGAGTTCATCTTCAGGAGGAGGAGCCGTGAGTTTGGTACTTACATGATGCTGGGGATTGAAAACAGAGAAATTGCTGCCATGTTTGCCAGGGAGAGCAGAATGCTGGGCGCTGCGGCATGGATCGCAGGACTTGTGGGAGGAACTTATTTTTATCAGATACTCAAGGCGATGGTGATGCGCCTGTTTCTCCGGCCTTTTCATATCCGTGTGGGATTTTCCTGGGAGGCATTTTGTCTGACCGGTGTGTATCTGTTTTTGATCTTTGGCCTCTCGGGAAGGAAATTAAAAAAGAAGATCATACGGCTCAGTATCCGAGAGCTGCTTTCCATGGAGACAGAGAACGAGAAGGCTTTGGTGCAGAAGAAAAAGTGGAAAAGAGTTCTTTTTGCCATGTCAGTATTGGCTTTGCTTCTGGGATGTATCACTTTTGCGGTACTGCTTACCGGAGAGGTGTCGGATAATGCCGGGGGAGCGCTGAGCTTGTTTGGTCTTGCCATGATCGTGTTGTCCATATTTGGTCTTTTTATGAGTGTCCCCGCAGTATTGGAACAAAAACTCAGGAAGGTGAAGTGGAAGTACAAAGGCAGAAATCTGGTTCTGGGACGGCTATTTTCGGGGAAAATATGTAATCTCAGCCTGACATTTGCCAGTGTCAGTATTCTGTTCCTGCTGGTGTTTCTGGCGGTGGGTCTGGGGTTGTTTTTTAATAAGCGGGTGGACAGCCGGGTGGATGAGACTGCTTTTGATTTTGCTGTGGGTACCCTGTATGGACAGGAAAGCCTGGAGCGTTTTGAGGAGTATATAGAGAGGGAACTGCCACAGGCCAGGACAGCCCGTTATAAGGTCTATACTTCCGGGAAAACGGATTTCAGACAGCATTTTTCCGTGGAGGATATAGGGAAATTTATGAGTATCTCCCATATGGATGCCATGGATAATGATTGTTATATGGCCATGTCTGTCTATGAGGAATTAAGAGAGCTGCTGGGAATGGAGAAGGCAGATCTGGAGGAGGATAAATACTACATGCATTGCAGCGAATTCGCCAGGGATGATCTGGTGAGGTATGCCAAGAGCCGGGATCTGACGGAAATGGGAGGGAAGAAGGAGACACTTTCCTTTGGCGGGTCATTTACCGGTGCATTTTTCCAGCAGGAGTTTTTCGGAAACGGCAGCTATTATCTTCTGATCGTGCCGGACAGAGTGGCAGAGCATATGCAGGTGATAGAGGACTTATATGTGGGAGTGGCAAAAAAGGAGCTTTCCATGGAAACATATGAAGGAATTGCTTCTATTGAGAGAGGCGAAAAGACATATATCACAGGGAAAGCGGAAATCAGGGAGAGCGGGGCGTCCATTGTCATGTGCCTTACATTTCCACTGTTTTATCTTGCCTTTATTCTCCTGGCAGCGGCAGCAACCATTATGACGGTACAGATTCTCAGCAATCTGGACCAGGAGAGGCGGCAGTTTGGCATACTGGGGGAATGCGGGATGGACAGGGCAGAGCAGATAAAGATCCTGCGGAGATATTTTGCCGTTTACTATACCTTTCCTGTATTTCCCGCGGCTGTGGGGAGCACTGCTGTATACCTGGCGATCACAGCCAGTGTGGATTGGGATGTGTATCAGGGAATGACGCTGGTGGGATTTGGCGAGGGTATAGGGATTCTGGGGATGGCCGCAGGTGCTTTCTTCAGCATCTACCTGATATATTGTTTCAGCGCGTATCTGTCTTTTAAAAAAGCGGTTTTGTAGAAATGAGGTCCGGTAAATGCCTTGTACGTCAGGGATACCGGGCTTTTTTCTATTCGCTTAAAGAGTAATAGTACATATATTCAAAAAAAGTTACATGTACTTAAAATTGGGAATGCATTAAGATATAGCAGAGTAGATAGATTTGGAAACCATTTTTTGTGTAACAACAGGAGTGAGACATATGACAAAATTTGAACCGGACTGGCTGACGATCCCGCTGTTTGCCCATGTAAAACCGGAAAACCCTTATCACAAGGAACAAAAACCCAGGGCCCTCAGGGAGTTTCCGGCAAAGAATCTGCATGTTCTTGCACGTGCGGAGATGGAAGTTCCGGGGGATAAGCGCAGGTATATCCTCCGTATATCCGCGGATGATCGTTACATGCTTTGGATAAACGGCATCTATGCGGGACAGGGGCCTGCCCCGGCGTGGCCGGAAAAATATTATTTTAATGAAATAGACATTACCGGATATCTGCACCCCGGGAAAAATGTACTTGCTGTACATCTGTATTACCAGGGACTTGTGAATCGTGTCTGGAACAGCGGGGACGGGCGCTTCGCTCTGGCCGCACAGGTGACGGCAGAGACTGAGACTGCAGAGTCCGTGGAAGGCCATACAGAAGGGTGCATAAAAGAACAGATACCTCTCATATGGAAATATCAGATAGCAGAAGCTTATTCAGGTGAGACTACTGGATATGAGACGCAGTTTTTGGAGGATTTTGACAGCCGCTGCTGGGAGCAGGGCTGGAATCAGACAGATTTCGACGACTCTGTGTGGGAACCTATGGTGAAAGCCCGGTGGGCAGATTATAAGTTGATAAAACAGCCCACCGAAATGCTGGCTATGTATGAGAGAGCGCCGAAGACAGTGGAAAAAGCGGAGGGATGCTGGTTTGTGGATATAGGACGGGAGATCACGGGCAGCCTGCGGGTCAAAGCGCTTGGCCCGTGGGGAGCAGCGGTGGAGGTCCTCTGCGGGGAGGAAAAAAATGACGACGGCAGTGTCCGTTATGCTATGCGGTGCGGCTGCTGTTACCGGGAGAAATGGACCCTGGACGGAAATATATGTGAACTGGAGCCATATGATTACAAAGGATTCCGGTACGCGGAAATCCATTTTGGCAGCGGGGTAAAGATTCTGGATGTTTCTGTGCTGGTGCGCCACTATCCCATGGATGATTCTCTGTGCAGATTAAGGACTACAGATGAGAAACTGGCAGGCATTTTTCACATATGCAGAAACACAGTGAAATACAGCACACAGGAGGCATATCTGGACTGCCCCACAAGGGAGAAGGGACAGTACCTGGGAGATGCAGTGGTCACATCCCGTTCCCAGGTGTGGCTTACCGGGAAGACCGATATGCTGAGAAAATGTATAGACCAGTTTGCTCTTACGAAAAGTGTTTGTCCGGGTCTTTTGGCTGTAGCTCCGGGTGCCTTTATGCAGGAGATCGCAGACTTTTCCCTGCTTTGGTCCCAGCTTTTGATGACAGATTATGAATTCACAGGGGATAAAGGATTTTTGAGCAGTTATTATGATACGGCCAAAGGTATTGTCAGCTATTTTGCCGGATTTCAGAATGAGAAAGGCCTTTTAGATCAGGTGTGGGACAAATGGAATCTGGTTGACTGGCCGGAAAACCTGCGGGATGATTATGATTTTAACCTGAACCGTCCTGTTGTGGCAGAAGGCTGTCACAACGTTGTCAATGCCCTGTATGCAGGCGCAGTAAAGACGCTGACAGAGATAGAGACGATCCTTGAGCTGCCGGTCACCTATTCGTTCAGCAGAATAAAGGCTTCTTATGTGAAGGCTTTTTACAGACCGGATAAAAAACAGTTCGCAGACAGTGTGCAAAGTACACACTGCTCCCTCCATTCCAATTTATATGCACTGTACTTTGGCCTTGTCCCGGATGAGGCCGTGGAGCATGTGGCGGATCTTTTGGAGGAGAAGGGCTTCTGCTGCGGCGTTATGCCCAGTTATTTCCTATTGAAAGCCCTGGCGGGAGCCGGGCACCATGAAGGGGTGTACAGGCTTTTGACCAATGAGGGAGAACACGGCTGGGTCAACATGCTGCGGGAAGGAGCCACCACCTGTTTTGAAGCATGGGGAAAAGATCAGAAATGGAACACCAGCTTATGTCATCCCTGGGCAACTGCGCCTGTCAGTATTGTGATAGAAGAACTGGCAGGGATCCATCCGGACCCCGGGGAGGAGAAAGGGTTTAGGTTTGAGCCTCATATACCGGATTCTGTGGGACAGTTTCATCTTACGGTGCCATATGGTGGGAAGCGTTTTCAGGTAGTAAAGGAAGAGGGGGATGACAGGACCTTGCTATGCATTTTGCCGGAACTGTAAGTCTCCTTTCATTTCAATATAGTGTTGAATGGATATCTTCATAAAAAGTCCTATCAAGAACTTGCCTCGAGGCGAAGCATTCTTGACGGGGCTTTTTATTTTAAAGAATCCGTTAACCCGGTGAGATTGAGATCCCAGTCTTTCAAGCTTTTTTCGTTCCAGTATTGACAATGATGATATATAAGTGTATAGTGTGATGTATAGAGATACACACTAAAGGGGTGAGTCATGAAGATAACCATATCAAACAGTGCCAATGAACCGTTATACCAGCAGATCATGGAGCAGATCAAAGAGAATATCCTGAGCGGAGAGCTGCAGGAGGGGGAGCTGCTTCCCTCTATCCGCAGTTTTGCCAATGATCTGAAGGTCAGTGTGCTGACCATCCGGAGAGTTTACGAGGAACTGGAAAAAGAAGGATTTGTAGTGAGCCAGGTAGGGCTGGGGACTTTTGTTAAGGCCGGGAATACTGAGCTTTTCAGGGAATCGAAGCGGAGAATGATCGAGGAAAAGCTCATGGAGGCTTTGAAGCTGGCGTCCATGCTGGATATCGGGAAAGAGGAGATCATGGAAATGATTGACATTTTAAGTGAGGAGATAGGAAATGGATAATGTGCTGGAAGTAAGGGATTTAAGAAAGAAGTATGCCAGATTTGAACTTCAGGATGTAAGCTTTACTATACCGGAGGGATGCATTGCCGGATTTGTGGGGAACAATGGTGCCGGCAAGACAACTACCATCCGTGCCATCTTGAATCTGATACACAAAGACGGCGGTCAGGTAAACATTCTGGGAATGGATATGAATGAAAAGAGGGAGAGGGAACAGGAAATTAAGAACCGGATCGGTGTGGTTACCGATAACGGAGGTTTTTACGGAATGTTTACGTTAAAAGAGACAGCCGCTCTTTTCGTCTCCCTTTATAAGAACTGGGATGATTCGGTGTATAAAGACTGGATACGGAAATTTAACTTAAATGAGAAACAAAAGATACAGGAGTTGTCAAGAGGGATGAAAGTTAAATTTTCCCTGGCTCTTGCCATGTCCCATCATGCGGAGTTTTTAGTTATGGATGAACCCTCCAGCGGACTTGACCTGATCACCAGAGCACAGATCCTGGAAAGCCTCAGAGAATACATGGAGCGGGAGGGGAGAGGCGTGTTTTTTTCCACTCATATCGCTACAGATATAGAAAAGGTAGCTGATATTGTGATTCTCATTGACAAAGGCAGAATTGTATTTCAAAAGGAAAAAGATATTCTCATGGAAGAATACAGGATCGCAAAAGGGGACATGAGAGACTTGAGCAGGGAGGCAGAGGAACTGTTTATCAGCCTCCAAAAAACAAAATATGGATTTACCGGTGTTACCGGCAGGATGGAGGACATGAGACGCCTGGTTCCGAATGCGCTGTTTGAGAAGCCGGATATGGAAGAAATACTCATGGCATGTATGGGAAAGGAGAGTATGGAATATGGTAAAAGCGCTGTTTATGAAAGATGTCAGGCTGATTAAAAGTAATCTCGCAATAGCATGCGTGCTGCTTATTGGTATTCCTATAGCCATTAATTGGAGAATTGGCAGAGATATAGACGTGGGTGCTGTGCCGCTTTTAATGATGGTAACTGTTATGGGAGTAATACTCTACGGAAATATGTGTGTGGAAGAAGAAAAAAACCCAGGCGGTGAAATTATGCTTTTATGCACACCATGTTCAAAACGAATGTTGGTAACAGTTAGATATCTGACAGTGGGTTCGGTTTTTTTATTCAGCACAGTGATCTTTGAAATAGTCAACCTGTGCATGGGAAGAAAGGTTCTGTCTCTGTGGCAGATTCTACAGTCACTGGCAGTATTTGCATTAGTGATGGGGTTTTTTATTCCCGTGGTATATAAAATGGGAGTGATGAAGATACAGTATATTATGTCAGGGAGTGTAGTGGTGATATGCTTCGGCAGTTCCATTCTGTTTGGGCATATTGATTTTTTATCAATATCAGGGATAATAAGTAGAAACAGGGTATTGGCTAATGTGTCCCTTGCTGTGGTTTGTATTATATTTATATTGGTGTCCTATATGATTTCTGTAAAGATATACGAAAAAAAAGAGTGTGGTTAACTGGATATACCGGATATATTTATGAGCAGAGCCAGATAATCTTATCATCCCAAGCCTGCGGTGCCATTCCTTATGCGCAGACTGGGGACGATAAAAGGTGCTGGCTCTGCATTGTTTCACTCATTATGTATGACAAAGCATAGGAAACATCAATAGGTTATCTCTGAAAATATTGTCTTTTTCCTGAAGTACAAAAAGATGTGTATCCTCTTCTCTAAAAATAGCCGGTCCAAACGAAAGGTTATCCTTCGGTGTAAATCCTAAGCAGACTTTGCGGCAGTGTTCATCTGCAGTGACGGATAAAATATCTTCCGGATGAGCATCTTCACCGCAGAAAACATCATAGCATAACAAAGTATCCCCCTCTTGTTGGGCCACAACAACTGCATCGTATTCGGGTAAGAAGTATAGATTGTCCTTTTGGGACATGATACAATGAAACATGACAATTTCTGTACTGCCGGGCATCGCAACAGATGCAAACGGATTTCCGTATTGGATTTTTTGGATCAGAATCGCCCTGTCAGCAGGATCCTCTATGTTCAGTTTCCGAAGACTTCCCGTTCGGGCGGAGATGGGTCTGCTGTACTGATACTCGTTTACTTCTGTAAATCCAAATTTGGGATAAAAATCAACGGCCCGGTCATTAGCGTACAGATAGACTGCGTCACAATCGTCTTTCCATTCTTTCAGTATCTCATGCATTAAAAACCGGCTTAAACCTCTGTTTCTGTACGCGGGAGCGGTCATAACCGTACCGAGCTGAATATAAGTCTTCTCTTCCTTCTGAAAGATCACGTGAAAAACAGTGGCAAAGATATTTGCCACACAGTTATTGTCGTTAAACAGTGCGTATGGGGTGGTCTTTTCAGTCCAGAAGCCTTGTTCATACCATTTTTCAAAGGACAGGCCGCCAAAAGTTTCCCCGGCCAAACGATTTAAACGGTAACGCAGATCTTTATTATCCTGAAAATTTTTGCGGTAATCAAATGTGGTTCCATTTATGACACATTTCATCCTATTCCCTCTTTTATTCGTAAAAGTATTTCCCTTATCTCGCGGGTCCTTATTATTTTATCATACCGTCAAAATTATTTCCACCAATGTGTTGGGCAGTTTCCCTTTCGAGAAAACACCGTGTTACTGTACACTCCGTGTCCAGTAACACGCTTCGCGATGCACAGATAT